>X87_Garden_Dormouse__coassemble_42_pt1 | contig 32284 bp, 39 predicted proteins | sample X87_Garden_Dormouse__metabat2_low_PE_004 | metagenome-assembled genome bin X87_Garden_Dormouse | reverse complement strand
TCTTGCAACTTAGAACGCCGGTATGTTGCACGTGGACCTCGTCTTGCAACTTAGACAACAAAAAAAGCGGAAATTCTTATTTAAAAGAATTTCCGCTTTTTCTATTTTACAGGATTGTTGTTACCCTGACTTATTTCTTTTTCTTTTTATTTGAAACGAGCTTAGCTGGTTTCTTATCATTGTTAGCTTCTTGTTGGTTTTTTTCGTGCGCTTCAATGATTGGTTTCATTTCTTCTTCAACTTTACTGTTATAGAAGACATTACCTAACCAAGTTTGAACAACTAGGAAAGCACCACCGACAGCCCAGTATAAACCTAATGCTGAAGCTGAAATGTATGACATCCAAATAATCATGATTGGAGAAATGAACATCATCATTCTCATCATATTCTTTTGTTCATCAGGTACATTAGCGTATTTCATAGAAACAAATGCTTGTAATGCATAAATGATACCTGCAATTATAGTAATGAAGATATCTGGTTGCGTTAAGTTGAACCATAGGAATTGTGGATATTCTGTAATTCCACCTTCAGTTGGGAACTTCAATACATAGAACAAGCCCATTACGATAGGCATTTGAATAACAATTGGTAAACAACCCATGTTCATTGGGTTAATACCGTGCTTTTTGTATAGTGCCATCATATCTTGATTGGCTTCCATTTTTTCTTCTTGAGTTCTAGCACGTTTAACTCTTTCCTGAATTTTTTCCATTTCAGGTTTAGCTAATTTCATTTTTTCACGCATTAATTTTTGATTTTTATACGTTTTCATCATGAATGGGAATAAGACTAAACGCACGATTAACGTAATAATTATAATTGCTAGTCCATAGTTGTGATCTAAGTTAGCGCCGAGCCAATGAATTAAATTGTCCATTGGTTTAACAAATGTATTATAAAAGAATCCATCTCTATTCTCAGGTTTAGAATAATCACACCCAGCTAGCACAACCATTACACCGAATAATAATGGCCATAAAGCTTTTTTCTTCATTTTTCCACCTCTATTGATATACTCACATAAAGGTTATTCTACCATAGTTTCTATTCAACATAAATCAATATCTTAAATTTATAGTACTTTTTTATATTGATTATGAAAGCCCTTCACAGTTTGTTCAATATTTGTACTTTTTGCTATAGCTGAAATAATGCTAACCCCATCCGCACCAGCGTTTATCAAAGGTATGACGTCAGCTTCTGTTATACCTCCAATAGCAACAATTGGTATATTTTCATCATATCTTCTTAAGTTAGAAATGAGGTCATAACCACCCTCTTCACCTGCATCACTTTTAGACAGCGTTGAATGTATAGGACCTGTACCTATATAATCAACAAGTGAAACATCTGATAAATCATATTCTTCTTTATTAGCAACGCTTAATCCAATGATTTTATTTTCAAACTTATCTTTAAATAACGATACATTTTTATCGTCTTGTCCAACATGGATACCATCAGCATTTATTTTTAAGGCTAAATCGACATCGTCATTTACTATGAACGGTACATTATATTTTTTACATAGTTCAAATAATTGTTTCGCTAATGTTTCTTTGTCTTTGCCTGTTTTACTATTAGGTCCTTTTTCTCGATATTGAAACATTGTAATACCTGATTTTAATGCTTCCTCAAGAACAGTATATAAATTTTTGTTAGGTACGTCTTGGCTGCCTGCTATAAAATAAACTTTTAGCAATTCTTGTTTAAACATTATTTCACTTCTTTCACATTCTGTTTTTGCTTAACAATTTCATCCGTTATTGCATTCAATTGATCAATAAATGCAACTTTGAATGTACCTGGTAAATGCGCGCCGGATTGTTCACTCGCAATTTCGCTAGCGATATTATACGTTGATAATGCTTCTCCTAATAAATCTACTGTAATTTGTTTTTCATTTGCAAGAAAAGCACCCACTACAGCACCTAGTAAACATCCTCCACCAGTAATTTTTGTCAGCATTTCACTACCATTATTTAATTCTAAATATTGATTATTACATGCAATAACATCTGTTTTTCCTGTTAATATAATCGGTAAATTCAATTGTTTATGCGCTTTTTTAGCAATTTTTACTACGTCTAACGAATCATCACTATCTGTGCCTTTCATAGTTGTTTCTTCGTCAACTAAAGCTAATATTTCTGATGCGTTACCTCTTATTACATCAACTACTTGATCGTTAAGAAGTGTTTGGCAGAATGTCTTTCTAATTGTGGATGCTCCAACTGCAACTGGGTCTAGTACAACGGGCACTCCGTTATCATGCATTATTTTCGCATATTCTTTCATATCATATGCTTTATCGGTTGTAATTGTACCTATATTTACTAAAAATGCGCTTGCTACTTTCGAAAATTCTTCCGCTTCTTCTGGTTCTTCACTCATAGCTGGACTTGCTCCTAGCGATATTAAACCGTTCGCTGTAAAGTTTTTTACAACATCATTTGTATAACATACTACGAGTGGTCCTGTTTCTCGAATATTTTGTAGTTTACTCATAATCCAATCCCTCTACTTTTTGATATGCGAAATGATTTACTGGTCCTCTACCTTTTCCTATTTCTGGCGTGTACTTAATTGCTAAAGTAATAAATCTCTTAGCTGTATTAACCGCTTCTTCTATCGTATGTCCTTTAGCTAATTCTGCTGTAATCACTGCGCTAAATGTACAACCAGTCCCATGTGTGTGTTGCGTATCAAATCTTTCACTCTTCCAACTTCTTATACCCTCTTGTGTAAATAAATAATCAATAGCATCACCTTCTAAATGACCACCTTTAATGACAACACCTTTAGAACCAACTTCATTTAAGAAAAATTCTCCAGCTTTTTTGATTTGTTCTTCTGTTTGAATTTTATACCCTGTTATATCTTCAGCTTCTGGTATATTTGGCGTTACCACAGTAGCTAATGGTAATAATATAGATTTTAATTTATTTTTACCTTTATCATCCATCAGTGAATCTCCACTTTTAGCGACCATTACAGGATCAATGACATAAGGTTTATTAGCTTGTTCAATATAAGGTTTGATTGTTTCCATCATTTCTTCTGATGCAATCATGCCCGTTTTTATTGCATCTGGCGTTTCATCATCGAATACACTTTTCAATTGAGATTCAAGTACTTCTATAGGTAAATGGTAGACATCTTGTACACCTAAAGTATTTTGAGAAACGATACTAGTTGGAACTGCCATTCCATATACTCCTGACGCTTGAAATGATTTTAAATCTGCCATGATACCTGCTCCGCCTGTTGGGTCGGTACCAGCAATCGATAACGCAATGTTTGGTTTTTTCATATTTATCTCTCCTCAAATTCCCATTTTTCTTGAATATACGACATGTTGAAGAAATTGCGTTCATGAACAGTGCTTTCTAAAAAATTTCTTTCGACTAGTTCTATTTCTGCTTTAGATGCATTTTCACTAAAAGTATCGAGCCAGTTATCTAGTACGTCCATTAGTTCATCCATACCTTTATAGTAAAATTTAAACCATTCTTGTAACTTATGATTAGACGAAAAATTATTTCTCTCAATAGCTAGTTGAGCTATCCTTCTATATACATATGGACATGGTGCCATAGCTGCTACAGTATAAGCAACATTTTCATGTGCGTACGCATTATAATACATATGCTTAATATAGTGATCTGCAGTAGGATACCATGCCCCATCTTTTATTACTTCATGATAATCTTCACCGATATAATCCGCTAATATTTGATGAGCTCCTACTTCCCCTGAAGAAGCGAATTCTATTTGTTCTAATAAAAATTTCAACTCTTCTTTAGAGTCTATTTTAGGAATTAATAGCGCATAGATTTTAGCAAATTCATTTAAATATCTGGCATCCGCTTTTAAATAATGCTTTACAGCTTCTGCTGAAATGTCATCATTTACAAACCCTTGAATGAATCCATCATTATATATTTCTTCAATAATTGGTTCTACTTTTTGTTGTAACTGCTCAGAAAAACGCATGTTATCTCTCCTAATAATTTTTTAAATAAAAAAATGACTTCTTTCGTATAAAAAGAAGTCAATTAAAAGTAGAGTATACGTTAATTGACCACTTTCCTACGTTGGCATTATCCAAATCAGGTATAAGGGACTGAACGAATTCATCTCAGCCTATAGGCGCCCCTAGTAGTCATTCCTTTATTCAATTACTTTAAGATTATCAAATACATTTATAATGGTCAAATTAAACAACATTAGTAAAATATAAAAAATCGCCTAGGATATTTCCTAGACGATTGAATTAATATTATTTATATAACTTGAAAATTAAGCTTTTAGCTTACCACCAATTGTTTTGAGCACGGAAAGCTATTGCTGCGTCAACAGAACCATAACGTTGTTTCGCATAGTTTAACATACCTTTAGTTTGTGTAGCTACAGAACCAGTTCCCCATGATTCTTTAGTTTGACCTAAACCTTGGTAACCGTTAGGGCTTACCGCATTTGGATTACCACTTGATTCTGGTAATACAATTGTATTCCACATTGCTTCAGTTCCACCTGCAGCTAAGAATTGAGCTTTAGTAGATCCACCAGTGCTAGCCGATTGAGCTGGCGCTTTATATGAAGTTTGTGAAGTTTGAACTTTATTATATGTTGGTTGAGCTGGTGCTTTGTATGATTGTGTTGGTGCTTGATAGTTAGCTTGGTAAGCTGGTGCTTCAACTTGTGTTTCAGTTTGTTGAACCGGAGCTTGTTGAGCTACTGGAGCTGTTGCTGGTTCAGCTGATTGTGCTGGTGCTTGTAATGATAAAGTTTGACCAACAACAATTAGATCTGAATTTAAGTTGTTCCACGCTTTCAATTGAGATACTGTTACATCATATTTAGATGCAATTTTCCCTAAAGTATCTCCTGAAACTACAGTGTATTCTGTAGTCGCTTCAGTATTTTCTGCTTTCGCTTCATTAACTTTAATTACTTGGTTAGGTAAGATTAAGTTTGAATTTAAACCATTGTCCGCTTTAAGTGCGTCAACTGTTGTTCCGTATTGTTTAGAGATCTCAAATAAAGTGTCTCCCGATTTTACTGTATGAGTTGCTGCATCAGCTGTAGCTGTTACCCCTGTCGTAACTGCAACTGCTGCTGTTGAAACTGCTAATAATTTTTTCATGATTGAATATTTCCTCCTGTAAGGTTATCTCTTTATTTATGATTTTTACTTTATAAACTATATCATTAAATTTGATGACATAGGTTACAACCATATGAAAAAACACAGCCAATTATTACAATTGTATTACATAAATCTCAAGAATATTTTACAGCTTTATACTTTCTTGAGAACTTTCATGAAAGTATCCTTTTAAGTTGTGTAAAATTAATTAAAGTGCAATTTGTAACACCACTGTAATTGGTTACACAATTATAATTAAACTCTTAAGTCATATATAAACTACTTATAAAATATAAAATACTTCCCACAAATTTTAGAATAAGTTTGTAGGAAGTAATTAAACGTCCAATAATTTGAACAATTTAATAAGCGTCTGGTTATTTATATTCTTGACACATTGGAATATAGAATCGAGAGTATTTTAGTTTTGGAAGACTATTTTTATTAATAGAGGAATTAGAATGAATCTATGATTTTACTACCATAGATTTATTCGAGGTTTGTGGTTGTTCAGATGTGTCTGTTTCATCATGTATAATTTCAATCATTTTATTATACTGTTTATAAACTTCATCTTGCGACAAGTTATCTTGTTCGTTCTCTTTGGCCTTTTGTTCAGCTGTATTTCTTTCATCGCTCATTCTAACAGATAGTTCTTCTGAATAAGTGTCAGCACTTTCACTTATTAAATCACTTATCTCTTCTTTAGATTGAGGGACACCTTTCCTATTTGTTGAAGGCATATTTAAAAACTTTATCGTTTCACAAATAATTTCAGTAATATATTGCTTTTTATCATCTTTAATATATACACGTGTTTGTATTTGGCCTGTTAAAGCTATTAATTGACCTTTCTTTGTATATTGATGAATATTATATGCTAATTTCCCAAAAGCTTTGCACACAATAAAGTCAACAACCATATTACCTTCTTTAGATTTATAACCCCTTTCAACGGCTAAACAAAATGTAGAAATGATAGTGTCACCTTTCTTAAAATAGGCAGGGTCTTTAGTTAACCTCCCAACTAAAACAGATTTATTAAGCATATCTTTCACCTCCTTATATTTTTAATATAAGGGAATCAACATTTTTACGTCAAAATCCATTTTTTTATATTTTCCATCATAATTTTCAACAATATCCTTAGAATATTGTTATTTACTTAAAAAGTGCTTTATAATAGAACACAAAGTTAAACATTCGTAGTTTTAACATTTAAGGGGGATGTTTATGAAAACATTTAAAGCAGTTCGCTTTCAAATCGTAAATGATGAACAGATTACAGAATATGAATTGTTAGATGGTATTATTATAAATAAAGAAAATAGTGGAACAGGTTGGTTATTAGAAATTTTAATCTCTGATATTCATTATGAACAAATGAAAGAATATCATGACACTCAAAAATTATTAGACACACGCGTCGTTATTACAAGACCATCTAATGACCCTGCATTATTTGATGCGACTATAAAATATATAGAGCAATTAGATGAAAAAATTTCAGTAGTATTTGAATGTCATATTTATACTTTAAGACAAGTTTATGCTGAACGATTACTAGAACAATTAATAGAAGAAGGATTAACAGGTGAAGAACTTAAAACTTCATTTAATCGACTTATGCAATCTAAACCAAAATTAAAAGATGAAAAAAGTAATATATAATAAAGAGTGAGATATAAATCTCTCGACTATTTACAACAAATAAAGCCACACCATTGAACATTCAATGGTGTGGCTTTATACATCTATATATTTTTTATTTTTGATCCACAAGTGCAAAGCTAATTTCACAACTACATGCAACTTCTCCATCTACTGTTGCTTTAGCAGTACCTTTTCCTATTGGACCTTTAATTCTATTGATTTCTACTTCTAATCTTAGCGTGTCACCAGGCACTACTTGTCTCTTAAATCGACACTTATCGATTCCTGCAAACATAGCTAACTTACCTTGGTTTTCTTCTAATCGTAACATTGCTACTGCACCTGTTTGTGCTAAAGCTTCAACGATTAGTACGCCAGGCATTACGGCATAATCAGGAAAATGACCTTGGAAGAAAGGCTCATTCCCAGATACTTGCTTAATACCAACACAACGTTTACCATCTTCTAATTCTACAATTTTATCTAATAATAAAAATGGATAACGATGAGGTATTATTTTTTTAATTTCATTATAATCGTAAATAATTTCTTCCATCATGAACTCCTTCCTGTTAATTCAAAGATGTGCTGCCAAGTTTCAGGTTTAAATACACCAAATGGATTATGCAAAATGCCATAACCAATCATAGTCCCGACAACAAATAGCAAGACCATTAAAATTAGCAATATAAGTAATTTCATCCATAACGGTATTACACGATGTTCAACTTCAATACCTTGAATCGTTTCAACTCTACTCGTTTGAATTTTTTCTTTAAACCTTTTAAATGGCGACTTTCTATTTTTTTCGTCAGTTCTCGATGATTGTGTTTCAGCCATACTAAACCCTCGCTTTATCTTTTAACTTGCCTTCATCATTAATGCGTTCTACATCTGCACCTAATGTTTTTAGTTTACCATGAAAATCAACATAACCTCTATCTAAATGTTTAAGTTCTGTAACATTTGTATAACCATCAGATACTAGTCCAGCAAGTATAAGTGCTGCACCTGCTCTTAAGTCTGTTGCTTTTACATCTGCACCTTGTAAGTCATCATGTCCCGTAATCATAGCACTTCTACCGTTAATAAATATATCAGCATTCATACGTTTAAATTCTTCAACATGCATGAATCTATTTTCAAAGACAGTTTCAGTTATTTTACTTGTTCCGTTAGCAGTTAATAACAACGCCATAATTTGAGATTGCATATCCGTAGGGAAACCAGGATGTGGCATCGTTTTAACATCGATAGCTTTAATTTCACCAGGCACTTGAATATTTAAGCCATCTTTAATTTCTGTTATTTGAACACCAGCTTCTTCTAGTTTCGAAACTAAGCTTGACATATGTTCTCTTATTGCTCCGATTACATTTATATTACCTCTTGTAATAGCACCAGCGATCATAAATGTACCAGCTTCAATTCTATCAGGAATAATAGAATGCTCCGCACCTACTAAATGATCGACTCCAATTATTTTAATTGTATCCGTACCTGCTCCATGTACTTGAGCACCCATTTCATTTAAATAATTAGCTAAGTCAACTATTTCCGGTTCTCTAGCAACGTTTTGTATTTCAGTTTTTCCGTCTGCTAATACAGCTGCCATCATAATATTTTGAGTAGCACCAACGCTTGGGAAATCTAAATAAATTTTACTGCCTTTTAAACCATTAGGTGTAGTTGCTTCTATAAATCCATTATGTAATTCTATTTCAGCACCCAATGCTTCGAAGCCCTTTAAATGTTGTTCAATTGGTCTTGATCCAATTGCACAACCTCCCGGTAAAGCAACTCTAGCATGACCTTCTCTTGCTAATAATGGACCCATTACTAATATGCTTGCTCTCATTTTGCTTACATATTCATAAGGTGCCTCTATTTTTAAAGGATTAGATGAATCAACCTTTACAGTATTATTATCTGCCTCATATTCTATTTCTGCATTTAAATGTGTTAATACGTTATTTATTGTATCAACATCACTTAACTTTGGTACATTCGTTAAAACGCTTTGACCTTCAGACGGTAAAAGTGTAGCTGTCAATATAGGTAGAACTGCGTTTTTAGCCCCTTCTACAACAACTGTTCCTTCTAGACGTTTCCCGCCTTTTACGACGATTTTATCCATATAATTGTCCTCCACAAATACATCACTATTATTTAATTTACAAAAGTATATATATATTAAATACACACTTTTAATTAATCATAAACATTCACCAAAACATTATACTACTTTTTTGTTCTTTTTACATACATTTATGTATTTTCTTGTAATTTTTAGAAAAGTAATTTTAATTGTAACGAATATTGGAGGATATCTAAAATAAAACGACTCAGACTTGTACCTAATAAAACAGCTAAAATGATTATAAATGTTTGAGCTTGCGCTATATGATTTTTCTTGAAAATTTGCTCTAACCTAACGCCTTGTAACGCCCAAAAAGCTAAACATACACATACAACATGAAGAATTAATCCTATAATACCTAATTGACCATAATATTCCATACTCTCAATCCTTTCACTAGAACAAAGGGAGTGGGACAGATATTTCATTTTCCTAAAATATTTCATAGTCCCATCCCGGCAAAGATGACCAGAATTGAAATAACTTTGATATAAGCGTATTTTCAGTCCAGTCAGCTACTGCCATTATAATAAATTAGGCTGAGACATATATTTTTGTCTCAGCCTGTATAATTATCTAAATTTAGCCACTTCAATTCGATTAATTGCACGACTTAACGCGCGTTCAGCACGTCTATAATCAACATCATCACGATTACTATGTAATCGTTCTTCTGCACGTTCTTTAGAATTAATCGCACGTTCTTTATCTATATCCTCAGCTGTTTCAGCTGACTGAACTAGAACAGTAACTTTATCAGTTCTTACTTCAACAAATCCTTCGGAAACAGCTAAATACTCTGTACCACTTGCTTTGTTTACTTTAACATATCCTGTTTTTAATGCTGCAACAGTTGGAATATGGCCAGCCATTACACCCATTTCTCCAGTTTCAGTATGTAAAACAACAAGTTCAACATCTTTTGCTGAGTAAACAGATCCATTAGGAGTGACAACATCTAAGGTAAATGTATTCATTTTCCATTCCTCCTAATTAGTATTAGACCTCTACACCCATGTTTTTAGCATTTTCAAGAACTGCTTCGATACCACCGACTAAACGGAAAGCATCTTCTGGTATATGGTCATATTGTCCCTCTAGTATTGCTTTGAAATCTTGTACAGTTTGACTAACTGGTACATATGATCCTTTTTGGCCAGTAAATTGTTCTGCTACATGGAAGTTTTGAGATAAGAAGAATTGAATACGACGAGCACGTTCAACTGTTTTCTTATCATCATCTGATAATTCATCCATACCAAGGATAGCTATGATATCTTGTAATTCTCTATACTTTTGTAAAGTCTGTTGAACACGACGTGCAACGTCATAATGCTCGTCACCAACAATTTCAGGTGTTAAGGCACGCGACGTTGAAGCCAAAGGATCAACCGCTGGGTATATACCCATTTCTGTCAATTTACGCTCAAGGTTTGTAGTTGCATCTAAGTGAGCGAAAGCAGTAGCTGGCGCTGGGTCAGTATAGTCATCGGCTGGTACGAATACCGCTTGAATAGATGTAACTGATCCTTTATTAGTAGATGTAATACGTTCTTGTAATTGTCCCATCTCAGTAGCAAGAGTTGGTTGATAACCAACTGCTGAAGGCATACGACCTAACAATGCAGAAACTTCAGAACCTGCTTGAGTAAAGCGGAAGATGTTATCAATGAATAATAATACATCTTGTCCTTGTTCATCACGGAAGTATTCAGCCATAGTTAAACCTGATAATGCAACTCTAGCACGAGCGCCTGGTGGTTCGTTCATTTGTCCAAAGACCATTGCCGTTTTCTTAATAACGCCTGAATCGCTCATTTCATAGTATAAGTCGTTACCTTCACGTGTACGTTCACCTACACCTGCGAATACAGAAATACCACCATGCTCTTGAGCAATATTATTAATTAATTCTTGAATAAGAACTGTTTTACCTACACCGGCACCACCGAATAGACCGATTTTACCACCTTTAATATATGGCGCTAATAAGTCTACTACTTTAATTCCAGTTTCAAGAATTTCTACTTTTGTAGATAAATCTTCAAACTTAGGAGCTAAACGATGAATAGGGTCACGACGAACACTTTCATCAAGCTCTTCACCTAAATCAATTTTTTCACCTAAAACATTAAACACACGACCTAATGTAGCATCTCCAACCGGTACTGAAATAGCTTTACCAGTGTCTACTACTTCTTGACCACGTTTCACACCATCAGTTGATGCCATAGCTATTGTACGTACAACATCATCACCAAGGTGTAATGCAACTTCTAATGCTAAATTAAAAGTGTTACCGTCGGGACGGTCTACTTTAATTGTCAAAGCATTATTAAGTTCCGGCAATTCACCATGTGGGAAACGTACGTCAATAACTGGCCCTGTAATTTGCGTTACTCGGCCTAATCCCATGTAAATTCCTCCTAATCTTATTCTAGTGCAGCTGCTCCGCCTACAATCTCAGTAATTTGTTGAGTAATTGCAGCTTGTCTAGCTCTGTTATATTGTATTGATAATTCGTCAATTAATTCAGAAGCATTGTCTGTAGCATTTTTCATAGCCGTCATTCTAGAAGCATGCTCACTTGCTTTACCGTCTAATACAGCACCATAGATTAAACTAATAGCATATTGTGGTAATATAACTTCTAAAATAGTTTCTTTATCTGGTTCGAATTCGTAGCCAGCCATTAAGCTTGAACCTTTTCCTGTATCTTCATCAGATAAAGGTAGTATCCTTTTAGACCTAACTTGTTGCTCAAGAACACTTACAAAGTGACTATAGTATAAAGTCAGTTCATCGTAGAATTCTTCGTTGAATAAGTCTACTGCTTTTTCAGTTAAAGCTTGAACATCTTTAAAAGTAGGTTGATCTGGTAATCCCGTATATTCTTCAACAACATTATAATCTCTGTTCTTCAAGAAATCTCGACCTACACGACCTACTACAACAATTGCATATTCATCTGGGTTGTTGTTATGTTTTTCTTTAATATCATTTACTAAATTTTTTAATATATTTGCACTATATGGTCCTGCTAATCCTTTGTCAGAAGTTATCACTAAATAACCTGAACGTTTTACTTCTCGTTTTTTAAGCATCGGATGAGATACATCCGAACTTTTAGAAGCAATAGCTGTTATTGCATCTTGCATTTTATTCATATAAGGTTCAAATGCACTTGCGTTTTCTTCAGCTCTACGTAATTTAGAATTAGAAACCATGTTCATTGCTTTTGTAATTTGACTCGTACTTTGCGTAGAAGTGATTCTTCCTTTGATTTCTCTAAGTGAAGCCACAATTTCACCACCTTTTATTTAAAGCTTAATATTACTCTACTTGAGATTTATTAAATACTTTTTTGAATCCTTCGATAGCAGAAACAAATTTATCATCAGATGGTAATTGTTTTGTTTCGCGAATTTCTTTATATAAATCGCTAGCATTAGAATCGATCCAATTTAAGAATTCATCTTCAAATCTTGTAATGTCTACAACAGGAATGTCATCTAAATGACCTTTAGTCAATGCGTATAAGATAACAACTTGTCGTTCAACAGATAATGGTTTATTTTGATCTTGTTTAAGTACTTCTACTGTACGTTTACCACGTTCTAATTTCGCTTTAGTTGCAGCATCTAAGTCTGAACCGAATTGAGCAAATGACTCTAATTCACGATAAGAAGCTAAGTCTAAACGTAAAGTACCAGCAACTTTCTTCATTGCTTTAATTTGTGCCGAACCACCAACACGTGAAACTGATAAACCTGCGTTAATCGCTGGTCTTACACCTGAGAAGAATAAGTCTGATTGTAAGAATATTTGACCGTCTGTAATTGAAATAACGTTTGTCGGTACGTAAGCAGAGATATCACCTGCTTGCGTTTCAACGAAAGGTAATGCAGTAATTGAACCGCCACCTAATTCATCATTCAATTTAGCAGCACGTTCTAATAAACGACTGTGTAAGTAGAATACGTCACCTGGATAAGCTTCACGGCCTGGCGGACGACGTAGTAATAATGATAATTCACGGTAAGCTGCTGCTTGTTTCGTTAAATCATCATAAACAACTAATACGTGTTTACCATTGAACATGAACTCTTCACCCATAGCTACACCAGAATAAGGTGCAATATACAGTAAAGGAGCAGGTTGAGCTGCAGATGCTGATACAACGATTGTGTAATCTAATGCACCATGTCTACGTAATGTTTCAACTGCTGTACGAACTGTAGATTCTTTTTGACCTATAGCTACGTATATACAAATCATATCTTGGTCTTTTTGGTTTAAAATAGTATCGATTGCTACAGTAGTTTTACCTGTTTGACGGTCACCGATGATTAACTCACGTTGTCCACGTCCAATTGGTACTAATGCGTCAATCGCTTTAATACCAGTTTGTAGAGGTTCATCTACTGATTTACGATCCATAACACCTGTTGCAGGTGATTCTACAGGGCGTGTTTTAGAAGTGTTAATTGGACCTTGTCCATCTATTGGTTGTCCTAAAGGATTCACAACACGTCCGATTAATTCTTCGCCTACTGGTACTTCCATGATACGTCCAGTACGCTTAACTTCATCGCCTTCTTTAATACCTTCTGCAGGTCCTAAAATGACGATACCTACGTTATTTTCTTCTAAGTTTTGTGCCAAACCTAAAACGCCAGTATGAAACTCTAAAAGTTCACCAGCCATAACGTCATTCAAGCCATGAGCTAATGCAATACCATCCCCGACTTGGATAACTGTACCAACGTCGGTAACTGACATTTCAGACTCATAGTTTTCAATTTGAGAGCGTAATAAAGCACTGATTTCTTCAGCTTTAATGGCCATCTATGTCACTCCTTAATAATTATTTCATTTGATGAAATGATTTTGTTAATTGATTTAAATCATTCTGAATCGAGCCGTCGTAAACTTTCGTACCTATCGTTACACGAACACCGCCAATTAAAGAATCATTTATTTCATTTTCTAAAATTAATTTCTTTAAACCTGTACGCTTAATAAAAACTTTCCCTATTTCATCTAATTCTTCGTTAGATAACGGATAGACAGATTCAACTTTCATTAAATCTTGACTATGTACTTGATTATAAATATTTCTATAATCTATAAAAACACTAGGAATTAAAGACAATTTGTTGTTATTAGCTAATAAGAATAATGTGTTCATTAAAGGTTTAGATACGCCTTTGAATACATTTTCAACTAAAGCTTGTCTGTCTTCTTGAGCTAACTTTGGATTATAATCTATAGCCTTAATTTCATCTAGATTTGGTTTCACACTATTTTCTAGCGTTTCGAGTTCGTTTAATATTGTGTCTTCTATGTTATGTTCTTCTGCTACATCATATAAAGCTTGGGCATATTTTTGACTTATATTCGCCATTATTTTTCCCCTGCCTCTTTAATGTATTTTTCAACAAGTTCTTTTTGATCTTGTTCAGAAATCTCTTTATTAATTACTTTAGAAGCTATTAATACAGAAAGTTCAGATACACGATTATTAATATCAGCAATTGCTCTTTGTTTCTCTTGCTGAATCTCTGCTTGTGCTGATTGAATTAACCCATTTGCTTTAACATTTGCATCACTTATAATTTGCTCTTGTTGTACTTTAGCTTGATGTTTTGCATCATCAAGAATTGTTTGTACTTCTTCTTGAGTCTTTTTAAGGATGTCTCTATTTTCTTCTTCTAATTTTTTTGCATTTACCTTTGCTGCTTGAGCGTCATCAATATCTTTATTGATAGTTTCTTCACGTTCATCCATTATGGATTTCAATGGTCCCCAAGCATATTTCTTTAATAAAGCTAACAGGATTAAAAATGTGATTAATGTGAATAAAGCTGTTCCCCATTCAACGCCACTGCCTGTTGCACCTAAAACCAATACGTTATGATCCACTGCCAATTACACTCCTTTCATTGCAAGTCAAGGTTCTAACACCTCATAAATGAATGGCGAAATCCTTTTTAGATAGACTCCGCCTGTTCTAAAAATATGTTAGCTTATCGGTTCATTACCATGAATGCTACTACAACTGCAATGATAGGTAGGGCTTCAACTAAACCAACACCGATAAACATAATTGTCATTAATGGACCACGTGCTTCTGGTTGACGTGCAACACCTTCAACTGTTCTTGAAACGATAAGACCGTTACCAATACCTGCTCCTAATGCTGCTAAACCGATTGCGATTGCCGCTGCTAATACACCTAAACTCATTATAATTTTCCTCCTAGAATTAAAAATATTAATTGTTTTTTAAATTTTATATTAATGATCTTCTGCCACTTTGTGGGACATATAAACCATTGATAACATTACAAATATGTACGCTTGAATTGAACCTATAAAAATTGAGAATGCTTGCCATACCATAGCAGGTAAAAATGCGCCTAAAACTCCTAAAGCGCCGCCAGCAGCTAAAGTACCTAGTAAACCTAATAATACTTCACCTGCAAATATATTACCGTACAAACGTAGACCAAGCGTCAATGTTGAAGCAAATTCTTCAACAATTTTGAATGGCACCATTAAAGCTACCGGTTGAACGAACGATTTTAAATATCCACTCGTTCCACGCATTTTCACACCGTAGAAGTGTGTGAGCAATACCATTAAAGTAGCTAATGTTAATGTCACAGTAGGATCTGCTGTTGGTGATTTCCACCATAATGTGTGTCCTACAACAATTGAGAATGGAAGTCCTAACATATTAGAAACAAAAATAAATAATATTAATGTTACTGCAAGGAAATGGAATTTCCCTCCCTCTTTCCATGCCATATTACTTTGAATGATGCCTTTAACGAAGTCAAAAATCCATTCAATAAAGTTTTGAGCACCAGAAGGTCTTACTTTTAAATTTCTAGTACAAGCTACAGCTATCGCAAAAACGATAATTGCTGAAACTACTATCATTAAGACACTTGAAAGATTGAATATTAAGTCAAACCCTCCAAAATTGATGGACCACAAAGGTGATTCGTGTTCCATATTTTCACCTCTTTTCACAATTTTAATTATTTAATCGAGATTTTTGAGTGACCTAAACATGATTAACACATATGCAATCATCAGCCCTACTAAAATTCCGATAATATCAACAATTATTGGATATTTAAGCCAGAAACAACATGCAACAATAGTTACAAGGTACCTTACCCAGTTTCCAGTTGATAATTGTAATGATTCAGCATTTTTTGCTCGATTGAGGTAAACTTCCCATGAAAACAAGTTAACAGCTGATGCTATTGTTCCAATTATTAGTCCTAAAATGAACTCATGTTTCAAGAAGAAATAAACGACAACTAGAAAAATAACGAAGAAAATAAAATACTGTAAATAAGACTTGAAAAAGCCCTTGAAATCAAACATGCAGCTGAAACTCCTTTAATTAGTTGTATATCTTTGAAAACCGTTTCATCACACAATTTTCATGATAATATAGTGGCCTTATAGTGTCAATGCTATGTCAAAAATAGAAAACAAATTTTTGTCATTTTTTTGTCACAGAATTGACACAAACCACTTCTAACTTATTTTGTTTTGAACGGTGCAGGTGCTTCAGTCAAAATATCAAAATAATACTTAATATTTTCACATATTCTCTTAGATGCTAAGCCATCACCATATGGATTTTGAGCAATGCTCATGCTTTCATATGAAGATTGATCATTTAATAGTTTTTTCGTTTCGTTGTAGACATCCTCTTCTTCTACGCCAACTAGTTTTAACGTACCAGCTTCCACCCCTTCTGGGCGCTCAGTTGTATCTCTCAATACAAGGACTGGCTTCCCAAGTGAAGGTGCTTCTTCTTGTACACCGCCAGAATCAGTAAGAATCAAATGAGAATTTGCCGCAAAGTTATGAAAATCAATAACTTCTAATGGCTCTATTAGTTCGATACGATTATGATCACTTAATAATTGTCCAGCTATATCTCTGACCTTTGGATTTTTATGCATTGGGTATACAACGACAACATCTTCATGCTCTTCAACAATACGTCTAACAGCTTTGAAGATATTTTCCATTGGTTTACCAATATTTTCGCGTCTATGCGCTGTTAACAACACGATGCGTTTATCTTTATGGCGGTTAATGATTTCACTTTCGTAATTTTCACTAACCGTTGTTGATAATGCATCAATAGCTGTATTACCTGTAACAACAATAGATTCGTCTTTTTTATTTTCTTGAAGTAAATTATGTTTAGACTGATCAGTTGGTGAGAAGTGTAAATCAGCAAGGACCCCCGTCATTTGTCGATTCATTTCTTCTGGGAATGGAGAATACTTATTCCAAGTTCTTAAGCCTGCTTCAACGTGTCCAATTGCGACTTCGTTATAAAAAGCAGCTAAGCTACCAGCAAAAGTAGTAGTTGTATCTCCATGTACCAATATCATATCTGGTTTCGCTTCTTGAATAACACTTTCAAGTCCACCTAGCACTCTAGAAGTTACTTCAGAAAGTGTTTGCCCTTGTTTCATGATATTCAAATCATAATCTGGTGTGATATCAAATGTTTCAAGAACTGAGTCCAGCATTTCTCTATGTTGTGCAGTCACAACTACAATTGGTTGTAACTCCGGATCATTTTTCAGTTCTGAAACCAAAGGTGCCATTTTAATAGCTTCAGGTCGCGTACCAAATATCGTCATAATTTTCTTCATTGTAATAAAATCCTCCTATTATTATTTAGTGCCAAACAGACGGTCGCCTGCATCACCAAGTCCTGGTGTAATGTATGCATGCTCGTCTAATTTTTCATCTAAAGCGGCAATATATATATCTACATCTTCATGTGCTTCTTGTAGTGCCTTAACCCCTTCAGGTGCAGCAACTAATCCCATAAAGCGGATTTTAGTAGCGCCACGATTTTTTAATGATTGAATAGCTTCAATCGCAGATGCACCTGTAGCAAGCATAGGATCTACTACAATAATTTCACGTTCTTCAATATCTTGAGGTAACTTAACAAAATACTCTATTGCTTCAAGTGTTTCTGGGTCACGATATAAACCAACGTGGCCAACTCTCGCAGCAGGTACAAGTTTCATAATACCGTCTGTCATACCAAGACCAGCACGTAAAATAGGAATGAGCGCTAATTTCTTACCTGATAATCTTTGCGCTGTCATTTTTGTAACAGGTGTTTCAATTTCTACGTCTTTTAAATCAAAATCTCTTGTAACTTCATAAGCCATAAGCATGCCTACTTCGTCAACAAGCTCTCTAAATTCCTTTGTTCCAGTTTTTTTATCACGAATATAGCTCAATTTATGTTGAATGAGCGGGTGATTAAAAACATGTACTTTACCCATAAGGCAATCCTCCAATAACTATTATTTGTTGTAAAGTGGGAACTTAGAAGTTAATGATAATACACGTTCATGTGCTTCTTTTAATGTTGTTTCATCTTCAGGATTTTTTAGCACTGTCGCCATTATTCTACCAACTTCTTCCATTGCACTTTCATCAAATCCACGAGATGTAACAGCTGGTGTACCTAATCGAATACCACTTGTTACGAAAGGCTTTTCTTGATCAAATGGTATTGTATTTTTATTACAAGTTATGCCTACTTCATCTAAAGCATTTTCAGCAACTTTCCCTGTAATACCAAGAGAACCTTTAACATCGACACAGATTAAATGGTTATCTGTTCCACCAGATACAATACGTAAACCTTCTTCTTCTAGTGTAGCAGCTAACTTTTGAGCATTCTTAATCACTTGTTTTTGGTAATCTTTAAATTCTGGTTCTAATGCTTCACCAAATGATACAGCTTTACCTGCAATGACATGCATTAATGGACCACCTTGGATACCAGGGAAAATGATTTTATCGATTTCTTTAGCATATTCTTCTTTACAGAAAATCATGCCACCACGAGGTCCTCTAAGTGTCTTGTGCGTCGTAGTTGTAACAAAGTCAGCATATTCTACTGGGTTTTGGTGTAATCCAGCAGCAACTAAACCAGCGATATGAGCCATATCTACCATTAATTTAGCGCCTACTTCATCTGCAATTTCTTTGAAACGTTTAAAATCAATTCCTCTTGGATAAGCAGAAGCACCAGCAACTATTAATTTTGGTTGAGTTTCTTTAGCTACTCTTAAAACTTCATCATAGTCAATTTGTTCATTTTCTTTAGACACGCCATACTCTACAAAGTTATATAGTTTACCACTAAAGTTAACTTTAGCTCCGTGAGTTAAATGTCCACCATGACTTAAATTCATTCCAAGTACAGTATCACCTGGTTCTAAAGCAACAAAATACACAGCCATATTTGCTTGTGAACCAGAATGTGGTTGTACGTTAACATGGTCTCCACCGAAGATTTCTTTTGCGCGTTCTCTCGCTATATCTTCTACGATATCAACATGCTCACAACCACCATAATAACGACGACCAGGGTAACCTTCTGCGTATTTATTAGTTAATACAGAACCTTGAGCTTCCATCACCGCTTCAGAAACAAAGTTCTCAGACGCGATTAATTCTATGTTGTTATTTTGTCTGTCGAACTCTTTTTCCATTGCTTCGAAAAGTTTTTCGTCTTGCTTTTTAATAAATGACATGTACAATCCCTCGCTTTTAAGAATTTAATACTTTGCTCTTTCACCGCCAATTAATTTTGGACGGCTTGTTGCTACTGTTACTACTGCTTCACCGATTTGTCTAGTTTCAACTGATATCGGTACTGCTACATGCTTAATATGCATACCAATTAATGTTTGACCAATATCAATACCTTTATCGCATTTGATATGTTCAACTAATACAGGATCATCCATATGTTGATATGCATAGGTTGATAAGCTGCCTCCAGCATTCCGTTGTGGAACAACAGAAACCTCAGTCATTAAGTAGGGATCAAACAGTTCGCGTTCGATTGTAATAGCTCGATTTATATGTTCACAACCTTGAAATGCAAAATGAACACCTGTCTCTTTATGTATTGAATCAAGCGTTTCATACAATTCTTTCGCAATCTCTGCTGAACCATTCGAGCCTATTTTTGCCCCTCTAATCTCTGAAGTAGAACATCCTATAATACATAGTTCATTTTCAGTAAAAAATTGTTTAGACTTAAGCTCATTAAATAATTGTATTAAATTATCTTTCATGAACAATCACCTTCAATTTTATCTATGCGTTTTTGATGTCTACCGCCTTCGAACTCGCTCGTCAACCAAGTTTTGACGATGAGAAGTGCTAATCCTTCACCGATGACACGTTGGCCTAATGCTAATACATTTGAATCATTGTGTTGTCTTGTTACTTCCGCAGTAAAAACATCATGCACAAGTGCACAACGTACCCCTTTTACTTTATTAGAAGCAATCGACATACCAATGCCAGTTCCACAAATTAAAATACCTTTATCGAAATTACCATTTGCTACATTTTCTGAAACAGGTTTAGCATAATCTGGATAATCCACTGATTCACCTTTATGTGTTCCAAAATCTTTATATTCAATGTTCATTTCTTCTAATAATTTTTTAATTGCTTCTTTGTATTCAAAGCCTCCATGGTCTGCTGCAATAGCTACTTTCATCTTCCCACCTCCCAATTTGTTTATACTTTCATATTATAACGTATTTTTCATGCGTGATATAGCTATTATACAAATTATTTGTATTCTTAATTACTCTGTAATAATTCGATTATCAATTTCTTAATTTCTTCATAAGTATTTCTATACACACCTATTTGCTGTCCAATTGGATCTACTACGTCTCCAGCTTTTCCACTCGTATAATGTTTTAATGAATCAATATTTTTATGTTCATACATGGATTGCAATATCGATTTGTGATTTTCTGTCATAGTCAAAATTAAATCTGCATCTAAATCTGCATCGCTAAATTGTTGCGCTGATTCAGGAATCGGTAAATTATTTTCCAATATAATATCCATTGATTGTTGAGATATCGGTGCACCGTTAAATGCTGAAATACCTCTCGAATGTATTTCGTAATCAGGCATCAAATCTTTAGCTATAGCTTCTGCTAATGGACTTCTACAAGTATTACCTGTACATACAAATATTATTTTCACAATTCATCTTCCCCTTTAAATCTATGTCCGCTTGCTTTATCTATTCTATTCATTAATGCAACAGTTTGATCTGTTCGTTCATAACCATTTATCAATATATGTTCAATATCATTTAATTGGTCTGCGATTCTTAATGCATCGTATAAATCATGATGAGCACCTTTAATATCATTTTTATTTTTTCCTAAAGGAATAAATTTAATGTTTTCAGGAACTAAATGCTCTATGCTCCTTGGACCAATAAAAGCTAGTTTTTTACTACTTAATAAATTAAGATCGAGCGGTTTTGTTATACCACCCTCTATTAACGTTACTGGTTGAGAAGGTGCATAGTGCTGATATTTCATTCCTGGGGCAATTGGTTTATTTATATCTATTTTTTTATCTATAATACTATTCGGCAAAACCTCATTAATCATTTCAGCAGTTATAGACCCTGGTCTTGCTATTTTAAAAGGAAAAGTCGTACAATCTATTACTGTACTTTCTATTCCTTCATCTATATCTTCAGCTTGTATAATTCCATAAATCCTCGTATTTAAGTCATGTTTTACATGTTCAAATTTTGTAGGCGAAGGTCTCCCACTTAAATTTGCACTTGGAGCTGCAATTGGTAAATTGACTAATTGCAAAATCTCTCTTCCAATAGCATGACTAGGCATTCTTACAGCAACTGAATTCAACCCTCCCGTTACTCTATCATCTAAATATCCTGACTTATATGGAACGATAAATGAAATTGGACCTGGCCAAAAAGCATCCATCAACAATTCTGTTTCTTCTGAGATATTTTCAGTAAAATCTTTTAATTGATTTTTATTATGAATATGAACGATAAGTGGGTTATCAGATGGACGACCCTTAGCTTTATAAATATTTTTAATTGCTTCTTCGTCTTTTGCATTTGCTCCTAATCCATATACTGTTTCCGTCGGCAAAGCTATAAGTTGATTTTGACGGTAACCATCTATAATCTGATTGATGTGTGGATAACTAGCTAAGTTATGAACAAACTTACGCACATCCCAAACATATGTTTCCAAGGCTATACTTCCCTTCCTCATCGTATTTACTGTATACAAATAAAAGTTATACACATTTTGTGGATAACTCAACCCTTTTGTGCATAACTTATTAACAACCCATCCAATTAAATTGTATCATACGATTCTTTTGATTTATATCTTTGATAATTGCCAAATTTTTAACTTTATAGTGTTCATGAATATATGATTTTAAAATTTCACCTTGTAAATGACCGATTTCAAATATGACTAGTCCATCTTTTTTCATCACTTTATCTAAATCATTTAGTATGCGTTTGTAAATAGCTAAACCATTGTTTTGTGTGAATAAAGCAAGGTGTGGTTCATATTCCAGTACGGTTTCTGACATTTCTACTTTTTCTTCGTAGCTTATATAAGGTGGGTTTGATAAAAGTACATCGACTTTAATGCCATTATTAATCAGAGGTTTCAAAGCATCGCCTTGAAGAAACTCAATTTCTGCTTGATTTAATCGAGCATTTTCTTTCGCAACTTTTAATGCATCATCGCTAATATCAGTTGCAATAACATTTAAATTAGTACGCTCCTTCTTTAAGCTAATTGCAATAGCCCCTGTGCCTGTTCCAATATCGCAAACTGTTTGTTCGTGTTGATTTATAGTATTTAATGTTTGCAAAACTAATTCCTCAGTTTCAGGTCTAGGGATTAGAACATCATTATTTACTATGAATTTTCGTCCATAGAACTCAGCAAATCCAACGATGTACTGTACGGGTTCCCCTAAATACATTCGTTCTCTATAAGTCAAAAATTTCTTAAGTATATTATCTGGTACTGGCTCTTGTTGTTTTAAAAGGATTTGTGTTCTGGACAAACCAGATATGTCTTCTAATAGCCAATCAGCACGAGAAGTTTCTAACCCTCGTGCTGATAAAGCTTTATATGTTTCAGTTAATAATGTATGAAAATTATAATTCTCCATTGTTTAAATCTTCCAATTTCTCTGTTTGTTCATGCATCGTTAACGCATCTATAATTTCACCAATTTTACCGTCCATTATTTGATCTAATTTTTGAATTGTTAAACCTATGCGATGGTCAGTAACTCTGTTTTGTGGGTAATTATATGTTCTAATACGTTCAGAACGGTCACCTGTCCCAACAGCTGATTTCCTTTTTTCAGCATATTTGGCATGTTCTTCACGAACCATCATATCAAAAACTCTTGCTTTTAATACTTTTAGTGCTTTTTCACGGTTTTTAATTTGTGATTTTTCAGAAGATGTTGCAATAATACCTGTAGGTACGTGTGTAATTCGCACGGCTGAGTCAGTCGTGTTAACGTGCTGACCACCTGCACCACTAGAACGATAAGTTTCAATTTTCAAATCTTCACTACGAATATCAACTTCCACGTCTTCAGCCTCTGGTAATATAGCAACAGTCGCAGTTGAAGTATGAACTCTACCACCCGATTCAGTTTCTGGAACACGTTGCACACGGTGTGCACCATTTTCATATTTTAATTTACTAAACGCACCTGTCCCTTGAACAGAAAAACTGATTTCCTTATAACCACCATGATCGCTTGGGTTTTCTTCTACTACGTCTATTTTGTATCCTTCCATTTCAGCAAAACGAGAATACATTCTAAATAAGTCTCCAGCAAATATTGCTGCTTCATCTCCACCTGCTGCACCACGTATCTCAACGATTACGTTTTTCTCATCATTTGGATCTTTCGGAATAAGTAAGAACTTCAACTCTGACTCTAATTCTGGGATGCGATCAGTTAAACTGTTAATTTCATCTTTTAACATTTCTTGATCGTCTTTGTCATCTGTTTCTTCTAGCATTACTTTCGCGTCTTCGATATCAGTTTTCACTGATTTATATGTTCGATAAACGTCTACTGTTTTTTGTAAATCAGATTGTTCTTTAGAATATTCTCTAAGCTTATCCGTATCAGATACAACATCAGGATCACTCAATAGTTCGTTAAGTTGTTCATATCTATTTTCTACGATTTCTAATTGATCAAACATTTATATCACTCCTTGTTTCTGTTCTTATAATATGATGATCTCTACATCTCGGTTCATAACTTTCATCTGCCCCTACTAAAATAATAGGATCATTAATATGAGCGGGTTCCCCGTTAATAAGCCTTTGTGTGCGACTGGAAGGTGATCCACAAACAGCACAAACAGCCTGTAATTTAGTTACGATTTCAGCGACTGCCATCATTTCAGGCATAGGTTCAAAGGGCACACCTTTGAAATCCATATCCAGTCCTGCTACAACTACACGATAGCCTTCTTCGGCTAATTTTTGTGCAACTGCAACGATTTCATTGTCAAAAAATTGAACTTCGTCAATACCAATTATATCAATACCTTGTAAATCGTGCTTTAAAATTTCACTTGAATGTTCAATGCTTATAGCATCTAATTGATTACCGTTATGAGACACGACTGCTTGTTCACTATAACGATTGTCGATAGCCGGTTTAAATACTTTAACATCTTGTTTAGCATACAAACCTCTTCTGAGCCGTCTAATTAGTTCTTCAGATTTACCACTAAACATACTTCCGCAAATACATTCTATCCAACCGGAATGGTAATTTTCGTACATATTACTTGTCCACCTTTTTCAACATAATCGCTTAATTATATCATATTATAAATTTCTGTTCTTAATTTTTACAAAAAAAAGCACCCTTTAAAAAAGGATGCTTGATGCGCTTCATGATTAGTTGTTTGATTTGAAACCAAATTTTTTGTTGAAGCGTTCCACACGACCATCCGCAGATGCGAATTTTTGACGTCCAGTATAGAATGGATGTGAATCAGAAGAGATATCTAAACGGATAACTGGGTATTCGTTGCCATCTTCCCATTCCATTGTTTCACTAGAAGTACGAGTAGAACCACTTAAAAATTTGAAGTCTGTAGTCGTATCTAAAAAGATTACTTTATGATACTCTGGATGAATTCCTTGTTTCATTTCTTTCAGCTCCTTTGCCCTGAACCATCTGGAACAGAGTTTATTTGTGACTTATTCACTCAATACTTACATATTATATATGTTGAGTAATTAAATTGCAACCTTAAATTTTATATGATGGACTTGCCAGTTTTAGCACTTTCTAACATAGATTTTCTTAAAACTTCAAAGAACTCTTCATTAGTTTTTGTGCGTTTTAATTTTCTTATAAAACGTTCTGCAAAATCATTTTGGTCCGTAAATAGGTTTCTTAACTGCCATACCATTTCTAATTCTTTTGGATCAAGTAACAATTCTTCTTTACGTGTTGAACTTCTTCTTATGTCAATTGCAGGGAATACTCGTTTCTCTGATAATTTACGATCTAAATGAAGTTCCATGTTACCTGTACCTTTAAATTCTTCATAAATCATATCATCCATGCGTGAACCAGTTTCAACAAGTGCAGTTGCTAAAATTGTTAAACTACCACCCGCTTCAATATTTCTTGCAGCGCCGAAGAAATGTTTAGGTCTGTGTAAAGATGCTGGATCTAAACCACCGGATAAAGTTCTACCACTTGGTGGAATAACTAAGTTATATGCACGTGCTAATCTCGTTAATGAATCCATTAAAATGATTACGTCTTCACCAATTTCAACAAGTCGCTTAGCGCGTTCTAATAACAACTCAGCTACTTTGACATGGTGTTCTGGTGGCTCATCAAAAGTAGAATTCACTACTTCTGCTTGTTCTACAGATCTCTCAATATCTGTAACCTCTTCAGGTCGTTCTCCAATTAATAATACAAATAATTTCGCATTAGGTTGATTTATTGCAATAGCATTAGCGATTTCTTTTAATAATGATGTTTTACCTGCTTTAGGAGGGGCAACTATCATTCCACGTTGTCCAAGACCAATTGGTGTAATTAAATCCATAATTCTTGTTGAATAATTTTTTTCTGTTGTTTCTAATTGGATACGTTCTTGTGGGTATAAAGGGGTTAACGCTTGAAAGTGTGGTCTTTTTTTAACTTCTTCTGCATTTTGATCATTCACAAAATCTACTTGTAATAGACCGTAATACTTTTCATTTTCCTTAGGTTTTCTAACTTTACCAGTTACTTTATCACCTTTTTTTATTTCAAAACGTCTTATTTGGCTAGCTGAGATGTAAATATCTTTCTCACCTTTAGAGTAGTTAACTGTTCTTAGGAAACCATATCCATCAGGTTGTATATCATCTAAAATGCCTTCCATATAATAGTTTCCGTCTTTCTCCATTTGTGCTTCCATAATGGCTAAGACAAGTTCTTTTTTATTTAATTTACTATAGCTACTGATTTTGAGTTCTTTAGCCTTAGATGTTAATTCTTTAGTTGTATAATTCTTGTATAATTCGTGAAACGATTCATACTGAGGACTTGTTCTGACTCTTTCTGCCATGATATTGACACCCATTTCTTAAAATCTATTTATTACTTTTACCCAGATTTACAATCTGCCATTAAACTATAGCATTTTTTTACGTTTAAGACAAAATATGTTGTGAACTTTAATTAAAAAATACTTTTATATGGTAAAATATACCTAAACATCTATATTTATCTCTTTTTATAGTAAAATTATACTAAAATTTGTTACTTCAATCGTGAAAATAGCTTAAAACATCAAGAAATAATACATTATTTTTGTAATTATAACTTAATTATAAAATGTGAATTTACTCAATTTTGAACGTTAGTAGCTGTTAATTTCCAAATCCTAATTACTATTTATTAAAAAACCAGCAACTTTCTATTTTGATTAAGAAAGTTGCTGGTTTTAATATTCACAGGAATAATTTATCCTGTATCATTTTTATAATACTTATTTAAAGTAGCCTGGTATTGCTTTGACTTCTAGGAATTCTTCTATACCATAGTCTCCCCATTCTCTACCAATACCTGATTGTTTATAACCACCGAATGGTAAGTCAGGTTTTCTACCTGCGTCATTTAACTCGACAGTTCCTGCTTCGATTGATCTAGCTACTTTTCTAACTTGATCTGTATCATTACCATAAACATAAGCTGCTAATCCGTATACTGTATCATTAGCAATTTCAATTGCTTCATCTAAATCTTTATAGGTAATGATTGTACCTACCGGACCGAATATTTCTTCTTGAGCAATTGTCATATCGTTTTTAACATCTGTAAACAATGTCGGTTTTATGAAATAACCTTTTTCTAGTCCTTCAGGTTTACCTACTCCACCTGCTGCTAGTGTTGCGCCTTCATCGATACCTTTTTGAATATAACTTTGTACTGTATCAAATTGTTTTTTAGAAATAACTGGACCAATATCTTGTCCTTTTTCTCTAGGATTACCAACTTTTACATTGTTTATAGCTTTTGTTGCAGCTTCTATAAATTCATCTTTAATACTTTCAGGTATAATTGTACGAGTTGCTGCTGTACAAACTTGACCAGTATTTAAAACAAATTTAGCTACTGCTCCTTTAGCTGCTTTTTCGACATCAACATCATCTAAAATAACTAATGGTGATTTACCACCTAATTCTAATGAAACTTTCTTGAAGTCTTGTGCAGCTTTTTCCATAATTTTTCTACCAGTTGGGCCTGAACCTGTAAATGACATCATGCGAACATCTGGATGCTCACTTAATGGATTACCTACACCTTCACCATCGCCATTTACTAAGTTGAATACACCTTTTGGTACTCCAGCTTTTTCAAATATTTCAGCTAAAATGATAGCTGCAAACGGCGTTTCTTCTGATGGTTTTAACACTACAGGTGAACCTGCTGCAAAAGCACCAGCTAATTTTAATGATGTTTGGTTAGTTGGGAAGTTCCATGGTGTAACTAAACCTGCAACACCAATACCTTCTTTAACAACTAAGTCATCACCACGACGTTCTTCAAATTCTATTCTATCTATCGCTTTACTTGCTTCTCTAAAATGATTTAATCCCATTTGATAATGAACTGATTCTGATTTTTCTATCGGTGAACCAAGTTCATCTGTCATTGCATCTATTAAATCTTCTTTTCTATTTTCATACTCATCAGCAATTCTTTCTAATAATGCTTTTCTTTCTTCTACTGATGTGTTTCTAAATTTTACATATACACTTTTTGCTGCTGCTACAGCATCGTCAACATCTTCTTTGTTACCTGCAGCAATCTTACCTGCAACTTCTTCAGTTGCTGGATTGATTACGTCAAGAGTTTGACCACTATGACTATCTACCCATTCGCCATTAATATATTGCTTTACATCTTGTCTCATATATTATCTTCTCCTTTATAGTCATTACATTATTTATTATAGTATGTTATACCCACTTTTTTAAAATAATGTGTTTATAGAAATAAAAAAAGAAGTAGGACAGGAATCTAATTTTCTAATCAGATTCCTATCCTACTCCTATTTTCGTATCTTAAACTTAAATAATTTTTAGATAAGTTTATAAAACAAAACACTGTTTTATGAATGGTTTTCCTCTAGTTCTACATTGCGTTGCGCCCACTCTTCTAATGGGACAAGTGCTTGCGCTAATTCGTAACCTTTGTTAGTAAGATGATATTCAACTGATAGAGGTGTTGTTGTCACAACTTTCTTTTCTACTAATCCCCATTCACTTAATTCAGTTAGTTTGAGGGATAAAGCTCTTGGTGTAATACGTTTCAAATCTCTCTTCATATCAGAAAAATGAGCTGCTTTGTCATTACAACGAGATAAATAATTGAGTATTAAACCATTCCAACTACGCCCGATAACTTTAAAAGTTTCTTCTAAGTATGGACACATTTCCATGTTACTCACCTCTTTTACTTCATACTCCTATATTACTACATTTTATATATAAAGTATATATTTTATACTCAAACTTCTTCAGTCCAAATATCTGCCCCTAAATGTTTTAATTTGTCTACTATACCACTATAACCTCTATAAATATGGTTAACATTATATACAGTTGTAACGTCTTCAGCAATTAATCCCGCAATTAATAATGATGCACCCGCTCTCAAATCACTAGCAGCCACACTGGCACCTGTAAGCTTTGATGGATAATATATAGCTGTTCCGTTTTCTAAATTAACTTTTGCACCCATTCGCAATAATTCATCAACATGTTTAAACCTTGCTGGGTAAATTGTTTCTACTACTTTACTTTGTCCTTTTGCTTTTAATAAAAGTGGTGTGAATGGTTGTTGTAAATCAGTAGCAAAACCTGGGTAAACTGATGTTTGAATGTCTACAGGTTTATATTCATCCCTACCTCTAATAATGATAGAGTCTTCTCCTAATTCAATCTCAGTACCCATTTCTTTTAATTTCGCAATCAGAGGTTCTAAATGTAGAGGGATGATGTTTTCAATCAATACTTCTTCTCCCATAGCAGCTGCTGCACACATATATGTTCCAGCTTCTATTCTATCAGGAATAATTGAGTGATTAGTTCCATGTAAATTCTCGACACCTTCAATTTTTAAAGTATCAGTACCTGCGCCTCTAATTTTTGCACCCATATTGTTTAACAACGTAGCAACATCTACTATTTCAGGTTCTTTAGCAGCATTTTCTATAACTGTTTTACCTTTAGCTAAGCATGCAGCTAACATGATATTAATAGTTGCTCCAACACTTACAACGTCCATGAAAATTTTTGCTCCAGTTAATTCTTCAGCAATTAAATACATAGCACCTTGTTCATTCGTTACCTTAGCACCTAAAGCTTCAAACCCTTTAATATGTTGATCGATTGGTCTCGGACCAAGCGGACAACCTCCTGGCAAACCAATTACACACTTTTTAAAACGTCCAAGCATTGCACCCATCATATAATAAGAAGCTCTTAATGATTGAACTTTATTATTAGGTAATGGTAGATTAACCGCATCACTTGAATCAACAACGATTTGATCACCATTTAATTCAGTTTTTATATTTAAATCTCCAAGCAGGCTCATTAATGTCTTAACATCTGAGATATCTGGCAAGCCGTCTAGAGTTACAACATCATTGGCCATTAAACTAGCAGGTATTAATGCAACCGCACTATTTTTGGCACCACTAATTTGGACTTTGCCATTTAGTTTTTTTCCGCCTTTGATTTTTATTACTTCTTGAGACATATGTTTACTCCTTTACTTCATCGTCTTAGAGAATGCATACTCTCTCAACATGAATAATATGATAATTAATTCCATTATATACTATTCAATAACATAAACGCAAAAACGTAAAAAGTAAATAGTAAGAAATAAATTCATAAAAAAAAGACCTTGAAAAAGGTCTTTTTTTAAATAAATTAAGCTTGGTTTGAAGTACCAAATTCTTGGATTTTACCTTGTACAGTTGCTTTAATCGCTTCACGAGCAGGTCCTAAATATTTACGTGGATCGTAAACTTCACTGTCGTTGTTTAACACTTCGCGAACTGCTTTAGCAGAAGCTATTTGGTTCTCAGTGTTAACGTTGATTTTAGCTGTACCGTATGAGATAGCTTTTTTGATATCGTGTGTTGGGATACCAGTACCACCGTGTAATACTAATGGTAAACCAGTTGAAGCACCGATTTCTTCCATTTCTTTAAATCCTAAGTTTGGTTCACCTTTGTAAGGTCCATGAACTGAACCTAGTGCTGGAGCTAATGTGTCGATACCAGTTCTTTCAACTAGTTCTTGACATTCTTTAGGGTCAGCATAGATAACACCTTCAGCGATTACGTCGTCTTCTTGTCCACCAACTGTTCCTAATTCCGCTTCAACAGAAACACCGTTAGCGTGAGCATATTCAACAACTTTTGACGTGATTTCAATATTTTCTTCAAATGAATGATGAGAAGCATCAATCATAACTGAAGTGAATCCAGCATCGATTGCTTCTTTACATTTGTCGAAACTTGAACCATGGTCTAAATGAATAGCTACAGGTACTGTAATGCTATAATCTTCAATTAATCCTTCAACCATTTTTACGACAGTTTTGAAACCGCCCATATAACGTGCAGCTCCTTCAGAAACACCTAAAATAACTGGTGCATTTTCTTCTTGAGTAGCTTGAAGAATCGCTTGTGTGAATTCTAAGTTATTTAAGTTGTATTGACCAACTGCATAACTATTTTCTTTCGCTTTAATTAACATTTCTTTCATTGAAACTAAAGGCATTGAGTTTCCTCCTATATGTGCAAGGCACGAATATTTACAAACTAATTATACCAAATTATTTTCATATTTGCATCTTTTGAAAGCCCTATCCTAAATGTTTTCTTACAATTTTCATAACTTCTTCAATTGTAAACGGCTTCATTAATACACCAGTTATATTGTCTTTAGTGAGCGTCTCTATATCTGTAGACGTTTGGAAAGCCGAAATGATATAAACTGGAACATCTGGATTTGTTTCTCTTATTTTAAATAAAACTTTTTCTCCTGATATACCCGGCATTCTTTTATCTATAAATATAAGTTTATATTCATTTTCGAGAAATTTATTTATACCTTCTTGGCCATTTTCAGCTGTATCAACATGATATTGATTTAACTCAAAAATTTCCTTTAATAATTGTCTTATATTTTTTTCATCATCTATAATAAGTACATCCATTGAAGATACCTCGCTTTTTATATAAAATAAATTTATTATCATTTAAAGGAGAATGCAATAGTGCTTAAAATTTTTAATACACAGCTGAACGGCATTTTTAGTAAAATAGATGCACAAGAAGAAGAAATCGCAATTGCTTCACAATTACTTATGCAAGCTGCTGGTGGTGAAGGTAAAATCCATATAAAAACTTTTGATGAGGCTAATCACCTTTCATCATTTATAACAGAAAGCAAAGAAAGTTTGCCTCAATCTCAAACAATGTCTTCATTAACAGATATAGATTCCATCGATACAACGGATCGCGCTTTATTAATTGCGCCATTCTTTACTGATGAATTAAATACTTGGATAGAGAAATTAACTGATAAAGATGTTGATTTTGTTGTTATAGCGAATAAAGACAAAGAAAATAAGGCCCACGAAACTTTAATGCATTATATTGATTTATGTACACCACGACCAATCGTACCTACAGCTGATTACAGCAAAATTATAACACCACATATGATGGCAATAAATTACATACATTATATCATGTATGCTGAAATGTATGAGATTACTCAAGACTTAAATGAAGAAATATAATTAGTTTGTAATCATAATATTTAA
>X87_Garden_Dormouse__coassemble_41_pt1 | contig 32955 bp, 30 predicted proteins | sample X87_Garden_Dormouse__metabat2_low_PE_004 | metagenome-assembled genome bin X87_Garden_Dormouse | reverse complement strand
CTCATCCAAAAAAGAGCTAAGGATTTGTATCCCTAGCTCTTTTATATTATTAGGACTTTAAGCCCTTCAAATTAAAATGATTTTTTCAAATGAATGATAAATGCTGGTGTAACAAATAGCATTAATAAAAATGATATCGGTGTAATAAATACGGAAAATTGTGATGTTTGAAGTGCCGATACAAAGAATGTAGTTGCAATTTCAAAGAACAATGCTGATATCACAAATAATTTTCCGAAATTATGTGTATTTTTAACATTAGTTGTATAGTTAAAGTATGCATATAGTATAATTAATAACATCATTATAAATAATGTTACCCATTCAAATACATATTGAATTTGAGATAGACTCCATTCACCTGATAAGAATAAGCCATTTCTATTGTTAAATTCTATAATCGTAAATAAGAAAAGTACGAATGTACAAATCCATTCTATATAACTTTTTTTCAACCATTTTGGTCTTCTCATCCATTTAGGTATATCTTCATCTTCAATTTTTATGATTTCTTTCCATTTTTCATTTCGTTTTCTTCTTTTTTCTTTTACCTCTTCAGAATTAAACTTATCCAAAGTAACTTGCTTCATATCTTCTAATTTGCTGTATAAAGCTTGTGACATAGTAAATATTTTTCTAGTTAATCGATTATTTTTAACTCTTGAATAACGTTCTTCATTTACAGTTTCAATGTCTTCTTCACTAATTGGTAATGATCGTCTCAAATAAAGACTCGTCCATACAGACATCTGACTAAAACACCATAATAAAATAAAGAACAAATTCACACTCATTACATCGAGCGGTTTAACGCTTTTTGTATCAATATTATGATTCATAGCGAATTGTGAAATAAAGTAGCACATTCCGTATGAAATGATAATCCATAAGTAATGTTTTTTTCGATGTAATGGATTAAGTTCACTTTTATATACAACATAGCCTACATGTATGGCAAATGGGATAATAAATAAAAATGAAGCATAGCTATAAACTTGGAACATTGTCATTAAAATAATAATCATGAATATAATCGTTAAAACTATATAAAATATAGATATATCATAATCATAATTTGTTGTTCTTCTTAATGTACGTGCTATTAACAATACAAAGATGCCGAACAACAAGATAATTATTGCCGAAATGACTGGAAAACCACCTATATAGTGATTTAAAATTCTTACTAACTCATCAAAAAAAGCTACAAAAAAGTCCCAAATATTACGAATATGGATATTAGCAGAGTCTTTAATATTATAATCTTTAATACGTGGTGCATTAAATAATATCAGTAGGCCCGTTATGATAATGAATATACCTATAATCCGGCTAAAATGAACTTCCCAGCTTTTTTTCTTAATAGACATGTTCTTCACCTCATTGAACATTATAATTGTTTCATTTTCAAATGTCTTTAAATAAATCGAAAATCAGCCCCAAGAAGTATAAATAAGTTTAAAAGTCAGTACTACCTGGGTATATAATAATATCATACATTTTAAGGGAGTGTTATTATGAGTAATAACGATAAACATAAAGAAGAAGCAGAAAAAGCTAAGAAAAAAGAACAAGAAAACAAAAAAGATAACGATAAAGGACAAGATGAAACAAAAGACAACATTCAAGACACTTTTGAATAAATATATCTTATCTTAAATTTCAACGCTTGAGAGGCTGGGACATAAATACATGTCTCAGCCTCTTTCAATTATAATGGTAGTAGCTGAAATGCACTTATATCAAGCTTTTTTAACCCTAGTAATCTTTGCCGGGGTGGGACTACGAAATCTTTTTAATAAAATGAGATTTCTGTCCTACTCCCTCATTCTTATTATATTTTTGAATAATATGGTGTTACAAAATGTTCTTATTGACAAAAGATTTAATAAGACTTATCGTAGTGTTAACAAATCAATAAATGCACTAGGGGCGTTTTAAACTGAGACAGACCTGAAAAAGTCTGAACCCTTTGTACCTGATCTAGATTATACTAGCGTAGGAAAGTGTTCGTGAATCTTATAATATTCATTTTTATAATGATAACAATATTTTTATGCGCTTCTATCTAGATATAGAAGTGCATTTTTTTATATAAAAAAGGAGAATTAGTTATGGCAAAAAGATTAACTTTATCTGATATTTTAGTAACTGTATTAATAGGTGCTGTATTTGCGATTATTTATAAATTTTTATGGTTACCGTATGAAGTTTTAAAACCACTTGGTCTCCATTTAGAGCAATCTATTTATGGTTTTTGGTTTATTGCAGCTATTATCACTTATTTGATTATTCAAAAACCTGGTGTAGCATTATTAGCAGAATTTGCAGCGGGTGCTGGCGAAACAATAGTTATGGGACAATTTGATATTCCTACTTTTGTATATGCCTTACTTCAAGGCTTAGCTTGTGAAATTGTATTTTTAGCTGTTCGATATAAATCGAGAAAGTTATCTGTCGCTATTATAGCTGGAGCTTTGGCTGGTATCATTACTTTACCCGTTGATTGGTTTTATAATTATTTAGGCGATGTTGCAACTTGGAATATTATATTAATGTTCAGCATAAGAATACTGAGCGGAGCTATATTAGGTGGCGCGCTTGGATACGCTATTGTACGAGCACTTGATCGAACTGGTGTTACTAAATTATTCAGACCTTCTTCTAAAAAAGATTACGACTTATTATAGGAGCTATAAAATTGTTATCACTTAAAAATCTTAGACTTAAATATCCAGATGATGAACGTATCATTTTTAAAAATTTAAATATTACTATAAATGATAGAGAGAAAGTTTTATTACTTGGTCCGAGTGGTTCAGGTAAAAGTACCCTATTAAATGTATTAAGTGGCATCATTCCTAGGTCTGTAGATATACCTATGAAAGTTGATGAAAAGCATATTGACCCTTTCCCAGGTGTTATATTTCAAGATCCTGACACACAATTTTGTATGCCTAAAATTAAAGAAGAGTTGGCTTTTGTATTAGAAAATATGAAAGTTGAGCCTAACCGAATGGATTCACTTATATCAAAAGCTATGCAAGAAGTTAACTTAGAGGCAGATCCATCTAAAAAACTTAGCCAACTTAGCGGTGGAATGAAACAGAAATTAGCTATTGCTTCTATTTTATTGCAAAAAACTGATACTTTATTTTTAGATGAACCAACTGCAATGTTAGATACATCTTCTACTTATCAACTTTGGGATTTACTCATGCAACATTGGGAAAATCAAACAGTTGTAATTGTTGAGCATAAAGTTGATTATATATGGAATTATGTAGACAGAGTCATTGTCATGAATGATAAAGGGCAAATTACGCATGATAGTACACCTGACGACATATTAAATAACCATACTGACGTATTAAATGAATATGGTGTTTGGCATCCTAATTCATGGGATTATGCACCTAAATCACTTTCTATTAACCATAAATACGAACCTTTATTAAATATAAGTAATCTAGAAATATTACGTCATCGTAAAAAGTTATTTAAAGTAAACGATTTATCTATAAACAAAGGTGAATTAATAGTGTTAACAGGGGCTAATGGAACTGGAAAGACTACTTTTTTAGAAACCTTAATGCAACTTATTAAATATGAAGGAAATATTTATTACAAAGATAAACGTCTAAAAAAAATAAAAGATGCATCCAAACACATGTATTTTGTATATCAAAATCCAGAATTACAATTTATTGAAATGTCTGTTTATGATGAAATTTCGATTAATTTTTCACATCAAAATAAAGAAACAGCACAAGCAAAAACTGAAGAGATGTTGAAATTATTAAGATTAGAACATGTAAAAGCACAACATCCATTCGAACTTTCAATTGGACAGAAAAAAAGATTAAGCGTGGCTACAGCATTAAGCACGCAATCTGAAATCATATTACTAGATGAACCGACATTTGGTTTAGACAGCCATAACACTTTTGAACTGATTAAGTTATTTAAACAGAGAGTTGCAGATGGACAAACAATTATCATGATTACACATGAAAATGAAATCATAAATCGTTACGCGACCAGAATATTGAACATTCAAAATCGTGAATTAGCCATAAGTGATGGTGACGTTTATGCTGAATAATTGGAAAAGATATTACACTTTCATCGATAACGTTAATATTTTAACTAAACTATTATTAGGTATTTCACTATTTTTCTTTGCCATTTTCATACATGATTTTGATTTCATGCTTTATTTAACAATTGTGATGTTTATATATTTAATATTTATGAGCGGTGTAAAATGGGCGCCGTTGTTAATTGTTATTGCTATTACTTTATTCTTTGGCTTTACTTCCTCGCTATTTATGATTTTTTACGGTGAAGGAAGTCATACGTTGTTTAAATTTGGTATTATCAATATTACGAGTGAAAGCTTAATGAGAGGCTTACACGTTACAATGCGTACATTGGTTATTTCCTTTTATGGAATGGTTATACCTTTCACATCACAAATTATTTATGTGTTCTATAGCTTCATGCAACATTTAAAATTAAAACCTAAAATAGCTTATGCTTTTATGGCATCTATCAGAATGATTCCTATCATGTTTACATCATTCATCCAATTAAGACAAGCATTAAAAATGCGTTATCAAGTCGTTGATAAAAGTCAGCGTAAAGGACTTAAATGGATAAATCATTTACTTATACCGACATTAAGTCAAAGTATAAGAAAATCTCATAGATTAGCAGTAGCTATGGAAGCTAAAGGATTTACGAATGGTAAACGAACTTATTATTATAAAGTGCCTTTTACAATAAATGATGTGTATTTTATTATAATGTCAATTTTATTAGTTATTTTGGCGTTTTGTTTAGGGAGTTTCTTCCCTATTACAAACATTACTGATATTAGGTAACATTGCGTTATGTTTGACCATATCTTTCCCTAAAAGAACGAAATGTAGCGCAATGAAAAAGACCGATAAAATTTATGCAATCAAATAAATTTTATCGGTCTTTCATTTTATTATATTTGAGCTTTCAATGCTTTATGTCCTATATCTTTTCTATAGAATAAATTGTCGCATTTTATTTTTTCCACTTGAGCATAAGCATTTTTTTGTGCTTCTCTTATATCTTTGCCTGTTCCAATAGAAATCATAACTCTTCCACCGTTATTTTCATATTGTCCTTTTTCGTTCTTTTTCAAGGCGCTAACATAATACTGTTCTATTTGGTCTAAGCCTTCAACTATATGACCTTTTTCGTAATTAGCAGGATACCCTTTTGATGCTAATACAACGCCTACTACACTTTCATCTTTCCATTCAAGCTTGATAGGTTCTTTTTTATATGTTTTTTCTAGCAGTTCAATAAAATCTGAATCTAATTTTGTTAATAATACTTGTGCTTCAGGATCTCCAAATCTCGCATTAAATTCAATAACTTTTGGACCATCTTCTGTTAAAATTGCACCGATATATATTAACCCGAAGTATTGTATACCCTCACTTACAAGTGCTTGAGCTATAGGTTGCGCTACTTTTTGATTTGTTTCTTCGATGATTTCTTTTGAAATATGTGGAACCGGGCAGTAAGCACCCATACCTCCAGTATTAGGACCTTTATCAGCATCAAATGCACGTTTATGATCTTGAGCTATACAATCAAAAGGTACCGCAAATTCTTCATTTACAAATGTCATAACTGAAAATTCTTCGCCTTCAAGAAACTCTTCAAATACAACTTTTTCATCATCTGTTGTATATAAAGTTTCTACAGCTTGTCGAGCTTCTTCTCTAGTCAAAGCTACGATAACACCTTTACCAGCAGCCAGCCCATCCTTTTTCAATACAATTGGTATAGGACATGCTTCAACATATGTTAATGCTTTTTCTTTAGAACAAATTGTTTCATATTCAGCTGTTGGAATATTATATTTGTCCATTATTTTTTTAGCAAATTCTTTTGACCCTTCTAATTGTGCAGCTTCTTTATTAGGTCCAAATACTTTAGCATTTGTTTCACTTAAAACATCAGTTAATCCATCAATCAAAGGTTGTTCTGGGCCGATAATAACCCATTCAATATCATTATTTACCACGAACTCTTTTATCTTTTCATGATTATCTTCTTTAATATTTGAAATGACAGTTGCTACACCACTCATCGCATCATTTCCTGGAATAACAAATACCTCTTCGACTGTATTTGAAAGTTTACATTTTTGAGCTAAAACATGTTCACGACCACCTGAGCCGATTATCAGTACTTTCATTTATGAACCTCCTAATGTTTAAAGTGTCTCACGCCAGTAAATACCATACTTATGCCATATTTATTTGCCATATCAATAGATTCTTGATCTTTTATTGAACCGCCTGGTTGAATAATTGTCTTAATGCCAGCTTTTGCAGCAGTTTCAACTGAATCTCCCATTGGGAAAAAGCCATCCGAAGCTAAAGCTACATTATCATTCATTTCAATTGCTCTATCTATCGCAATTTTAGCTGATCCTACTCTATTCATCTGTCCAGCGCCGACACCGACAGTTTGATGATCATTTGCTAGAACAATCGCATTACTTTTAACTGAACGTACTACTTTCCAAGCAAGTTCTAATGCTTTCCATTGCTCTTCACTTGGTTCAACATCTGTTACTACTTTCATATCTTCTCTTTTAATAATTGCATTATCTTTATCTTGAACTAAGTATCCACCTGAAACAGAAACAAATTCTTGTTCATCTTTTGTTTCAGCCATATCGATTTCTAACAATCTAATATTTTTCTTACCTTTAAGAACTTCCAATGCTTCCTCTTCAAAATGAGGAGCGATAACCACTTCTAAGAAAATAGAATGTAGATTTTCTGCTAAAGCTTTTGTAACAGGTCTATTAAGTGCAACTATTCCACCAAATATTGATTGTGAATCCGCTTCATAAGCATATTCATATGCTTGTTCTATTGTTTCACCTACACCTACCCCACAAGGGTTCATGTGTTTAACAGCTACTGCTGCAGGTTGTTCAAACTTCTTAATCAATGATAATGTTGCGTCTGCATCTTTTATATTATTAAAACTTAATGCTTTTCCATGTAACTGTTTAGCTCCAGCTAAAGTATTAGGCTCTTGAGAAGTCTTAACAAACGTAGCATTTTGTTGTGGATTTTCTCCATATCTTAATTCTTCAGAAGCATCATTAAAGAATTCTACAATCGTATTATCATAATCATTAGTATGTTTGAAAACTTTTATCATTAATGATTTTCTGTAATTCTCATCTAATTCATTGTTCTCTATACGTCGAATCACTTCTTCATAATCATCAGGATTAACAACTGTCGTTACAAATTTGAAGTTTTTAGCAGCAGCTCTCAACATAGTTGGTCCACCAATGTCTATATTCTCAATTGCTTCTTCTTCAGTAACATTTTCTTTTTTAATTGTTTCTTTAAACGGATATAGATTAACAACGACTAAATCGATTAAGTCGATACCTTGTTCCTTTAATGCTGATAAATGTTCAGGAATAGAACGATTTGCAAGTATACCACCATGTACACCAGGGTGAAGTGTTTTTACACGACCATCCATTATTTCAGGAAAGTCTGTTAGTTCTGATACTGAGTACACTTCAACATTCGCTTCTTCTAAAGCTTTTTTAGTGCCACCAGTAGAATAGACTTTGTAGTCATTTTTAATTAAATTACGTGCAAATTCGACAATGTTCGTTTTATCTGAAACACTTAATATTGCATTTTTCATTTTGTAAAGACTCCTTTATTTTATGATTTCTTTAATGACGCGCGGATATAGTTCATATTCTAAGTTCTGTATTCTCAGCTGTAGTGTGTCTCTTGTATCGTCTGGATAAACTGGGCAACTTAGTTGGTCTATAATTTCTCCTGTATCCATACCACTGTCTACGTAATGTACAGTTGCTCCTGTAACTCTTACACCATAATCTAGTGCTTGACCAACTGCATCTTTACCAGGAAAGCTTGGTAATATTGAAGGATGTATATTTAAAATTTTTCCTTCATATTGACTAAGTAAAGTTGGACCTACAAGTCTCATATAACCAGCTAAAATAATCCAACTCACTCTTTCTTGAGATAATCTTGTAATTAGAGCTTCCTCATATTCCTTTTTATTATCATATGTTCTAGGATCAATGATATATACAGGTAGATTAAACCTTCTTGCTCTTTCAACACAAAATGCATTCGGATTATCTGTAAATAAAGCAGTAACTTCGATATGACTTAAATGGCCATATTCAATATTTTCCATAATTTTTTCAAAATTAGATCCGTTACCTGAAGCAAAAATAGCAGTTTTTATCATAATTGAACCCCCGATAAATTCACGTTACCAGAACCTTTTGTAATTTCCCCAATAACGTAAGCTTCTTCGTTCTGTTCTTTTAATGTATTCAATACTTCATCTTTATCATTTTGATCAACTATTAATACGAAACCAATACCCATATTGAACACGTTATACATTTCAGTTGCATCAATCTCGCCTTGTTCTTGCAACCATTTAAATATTTTAGGAATTTTATAAGTATTCACATCAATATTTGCATCCATATTATCTGGAATAGCTCTTGGTATATTTTCTATAAAACCGCCGCCAGTAATGTGCGACATAGCTTTTACTTTCACTTTATTCAATACAGAAAGTACAGGTTTTACATATAATTTAGTAGGTTCTAAAAACACATCTAAATAACTATGTTGATCATCAAATTGGTCCTCTAGATTAATACCACTTGTTTTGATTAAGTTTCTTACCAAGCTATATCCGTTCGAATGAATACCACTTGAAGTTATACCAATAATGACATCATTTTCAGACACATTACTGCCATCGATATATTCATCTTTTTCAACTGCGCCTACACAGAAACCAGCTATATCATACTCACCTTCATGATACATTTCGCCCATTTCTGCAGTTTCTCCACCGATTAAAGCACAGTTTGTTTCTTTACAAGCAACAGATACACCAGAAACGATATTTTCAATCGTTTCCGGATTTACTTTGTTTGTTGCAATATAGTCAAGGAAATATAATGGCTCTGCCCCAGTTGTTAAAATATCATTTACGCACATAGCGACTGCATCTATACCTATTGTGTCATGTTTATCATTATCGATAGCTAATTTTAATTTTGTTCCTACACCATCAGTACCCGAAACTAAAACTGGTTTCTTCATATTTAATTGGGATAAATCAAACGCTGCTCCGAAACCACCTAGACCACCAAGTACCTCTTTTCTCATCGTACTTTGTACGTGAGATTTCATTCTATTAACTGCTTCATAACCTGCTTCAATATCAACACCGGATGCTTTATATGCTTTCGACATTAAGATTACCCTCTCTATCAAAGTATTGTTTGTGTTCACTTAAATATTCTTTTTGTCGTTTACTTAAGTTTTCGAAATAACGTGTTTCATAGTCATACAAGCCTGCTGGATAATCACCAGTGAAACTTTCAACACATAATCCGTTGTAAGGTACGTCTAAATCTAAACCAATTGAGTCAATCAAACCATCTACGCTTAAATATGCTAAAGAATCTGCTCCTATATAGTCTCGTATTTCTTCTGGTGATTTGTGAGCAGAAATTAATTCTGATGATGTTGAAACATCGATACCGTAGAAACTCGGAAACATAAACTCAGGAGATGCTATGCGTACATGTATTTCATTTGCACCAGCATCTTTTAGCATTCTTACGATTCTTTTACTTGTAGTTCCTCTCACAATTGAATCATCTACGAGCACTATATTCTTACCGTAAACAATATCTTTTACAGCTGATAATTTCACACGCACACCCTGTTCACGAAGTTCCTGTGTCGGCTGAATGAATGTTCTTGCGACATATTGATTTTTAACTAGACCCATTTCATAAGGTAAGTGGCTTTCTTCAGCAAATCCAGTTGCTGCAGATAGAGATGAATTTGGCACCCCTATTACCATGTCTGCACCTTTTACTGGGCTTTCGTCAGCTAAACGTTTTCCTGATTCTTTACGGACTGCATGAACATTTTTACCTGCAATTGTTGAATCTGGTCTTGCAAAATAAATATATTCCATAGCTGAAATCGCTGTTGAGGTTTGTGTAGTGTAAGATTCTACTCTTATTCCGTCGTCATTAATCACAACATATTCTCCTGCATGTATATCCCTTACAAATTCAGCGCCTAATACATCGATTGCACATGTTTCACTAGCTATAATATAAGCTCCAGTTTTCATTCGACCTACCGCTAAAGGTCTAATGGCATTTGGATCAACTGCTCCATATAATGCATCTTTAGTTAGTAATGCAAACGTAAATCCGCCTTTAATTATGTTTAAACTTTCTTTTAAACTTCCTTCGAAATCAGTTGCTTTGCTTCGTCTGATTAGGTGCATAATCACTTCTGTATCTGATGAAGAGTGAAAAATCGCGCCATCTTTTTCTAGTTTTTTTCTCAAACTTTGTGCATTTACTAAGTTACCGTTATGGCAAACGCCAACACTCATATCGTAAAAATGATATAAAAATGGCTGAATGTTTTCTATTCCTTTATTGCCAGATGTCGCATATCTCACGTGTCCTATTGCATGGTTATAATCTTTGAAAGATTCTAATTGCGCATCAGAAATCGCTTCTGATAATAAGCCTAAACCACGTTCACCCTTTAATTCATTGCCATTTGACCCAACAATTCCTGCTCCTTCTTGACCTCTATGTTGTAAACTGTGTAAGCCCATATATGTTAATTGTGCTGACTCTGGATGATTCCATATACCAAACACGCCACATTCCTCATTTAGACTTTTGATTTCATGCATTGGCCAATTGCCCCTTTCAATTGTTCCCTTATATTCTTCACGTCGACAGTTAATTGTGTAGTTTGGTTCGATAGTTTAAATTGCGTATCGTCAGTTAATTTACCAATTTCAATTGCACCATCGATATCTATTGTTTCGCCTTCTTTTGCTACGACAATATATCGACCTTGTGTTTCACTAAACAATTGTGCGTTTGTAAGTTCTAAATTAACTTCAACTCCTAAATTAAAGTGTGCGCTAAGTTTAGCTAAGCCTATTGCGATTCCGCCTTTACCTAATGCTTGTACATGTGACGCTTTCCCATCTACAATTGCTTTTTTAATTGTTTCTCCTCTTTGTACTTCTGTATTCAAATCTATTTCACAATGTTCATGATTAACATCTCTATATAGAAGTTTTTCGATTTGACTTCCACCAAAGTTATTTTCAGTGTCGCCTACTAGATAAATGCGTTCTGAAGCTTGAGGTTTAAAATCATTTAAATATTCTACATCTTCAATTAAACCAACCATACCAATAACTGGTGTTGGGAATATTGAAGTACCTTTTGTTTCGTTATACAAGGAAACGTTACCTGAAACTACTGGTGTTTTGAGTATTTCACAAGCTTCTGCCATCCCTTTTGTAGAATCAGCTAATTGTTGATATATTTCTGGTTTTTCTGGTGAACCATAATTTAAACAATCAGTCATTGCTAAAGGCGTTGCACCGACTGAAATCAGGTTACGATACGCTTCTGCAACAACCATTTTTCCACCTTCATAAGGATTGTTAAAAACATATCTAGCTTCGCCATCAATAGTTGAAGCAATTGCTTTTTTAGTACCCTCTACTCTAACGACACCAGCGTGAATACCTGGTTTGCGTATAGTATTTGCCCCAACTTGTTGATCGTATTGTTCATAAGCAAATTCTTTTGAAGCTATAGTTGGATGACTAATTAATTGATTAAATACATCTTTTACATCAATATCTTCATATTTATTATCTTTTGTTTCATAGTTAGGTGTTTTACCTTCTAAAATATACACAGGTGCTTCGTCTGCTAAAGGTTCTACAGGTATATCTGCATAAACTTCATCTTCATAAGATAAAACGAAGCGGTTTGTATCAGTTACTTCTCCAATTACTGCAGAATCTAATTCATGATGTTCAAATAAATCTAAGAATTTTTGTTCTGTTCCTTTTTCAACTACAAGTAACATACGTTCTTGAGTTTCAGACAACATCATTTCATATGGTGAAATGCCCTCTTCTCTTGTTGGTACTTTTTCTAAATGTAGATGAATACCACTACCACCTTTTGCTGCCATTTCAGAAGATGAAGAAGTTAAACCTGCTGCACCCATATCTTGAATACCTACAAGCTCAGGATATGTAATTGCTTCTAGTGTTGCTTCCATTAATTTTTTACCAACGAATGGGTCGCCTATTTGTACTGAAGGTCTTTTACTTTCAGATGCTTCACTCAATTCCTCAGAAGCAAAAGTTGCACCATGAATGCCATCTCTTCCAGTTTTTAAACCTACATATATTACTGGATTGCCTTTACCTTTTGCAGTACCCTTTTGAATTTTATCGTGATCGATAATACCTACACACATTGCGTTAACAAGAGGATTACCATCATATCTTTCATCAAATTCAATTTCACCAGCTACAGTTGGGATTCCTATACAGTTTCCGTAACCACCTATCCCTTTTACAACTCCGCTAAATAATCTACGGTTTGTTTTATTTGATAATTCACCAAATCTTAAACTATTTAATAATGAAATTGGTCTAGCCCCGATAGATACGATGTCACGGATAATACCACCTACACCAGTAGCTGCACCTTGATAAGGTTCAATTGCTGAAGGGTGGTTATGAGATTCAACTTTAAATACTACTGCTTGATTATCACCAATATCTACAACACCTGCACCTTCACCAGGTCCCATTAATACGCGTTCTCCAGTTGTAGGAAACTGTTTAAGAAATGGTTTAGAATGTTTATAAGAACAATGTTCACTCCACATAACTGAGAAAATACCAATTTCAGTGAAATTAGGTTTTCTTCCTAATATGCTTATAACTTTTTGATACTCTTCATCCGTTAATCCCATATCTCTATATAAATGTTCAGTTTCGATTTCTTTAATACTCGGTTCTAAAAACTTAGACATGTTGTTCCCTCCAACTTTCGATCATAGATTGAAATAACTTAACACCGCTATCTGAGCCAAGTAATGTTTCCATAGCTCTCTCAGGATGTGGCATCATACCACAAACGTTACCTTCTATATTTGTAATCCCTGCTATATCTTTGTATGAACCATTTGGATTATCTTGGTACGTTAAAATAATTTGATTATGTTTTTTCAATTCTTCATACATTTCATCCGTACAATAGTAGTGGCCTTCGCCATGCGCAACTGGATATACAACTGTTTCATTTTCATCATATTGATGCGTAAATTTTGTTTGATTATTAACAATCGTTAATTCTTCATTTCTGCTAACGAATAAATGATCATCATTATGCAAAAGCGCACCTGGCAATAATCCGATTTCAGTTAAAATTTGGAAGCCATTACAAACACCTAATACTGGTTTCCCTTCTTCTGCTAGTCTTTTAACTTCTTTTATAATTGGAGCAACTCTAGCCATAGCTCCTGATCTTAAGTAGTCACCAAATGAAAAACCGCCTGGTATCAGAACACCATCAAAACCTTTTAAAGATGTTTCTCTATAATCAACATACTCCGCTTCAACTCCAGAACGTGTAGCAGCATTGTACATGTCGCGGTCACAATTTGAACCTGGGAAGACTAATACAGCTAATTTCATTATGCGTTCTCCTTATCTTCTAAAATTTTAAAACTATATTCTTCAATTACAGTATTCGCAAATAATTTTTCACTAAGTGTATTAACGATATTATGGATTGTTGCTTCATCTGTTTCTTCAACTGTCATGTATATTACTTTACCTACTCTAATATTATTGACTTGCTCATAACCTAAATCGTGTACAGCTCTATTCAATGCTTGTCCTTGTGTATCTAAAACTTGTCCTTGTAATGTAATGTGCAATTCAATATTTTTCATTTTATAGTTCCTCCAATTTATTATAAAAAGTTTCATACGTATCAATTAATGATCCAGTGTCTTCTCTATATACATCTTTATCAAAGTTTTCATGAGTATCTTTATCCCATATACGGCATGTATCTGGAGATATCTCATCTGCTAACAAGATTTCGCCGTCAGCTGTATACCCAAACTCTATTTTGAAATCCACTAATAAAAGATTCATTTCTTCCATGATTTCACTTAAAACTGTGTTAACTTGTAATGCCTTATTTTTAATAACTTCTAATTGTTCTGTTGTAGCAATATTTAATAGTTCTACATGGTCATCTGTAATAAGCGGGTCATTTAATTCGTCTTTCTTATAAAACAATTCTAGTAATGGCTTTTCAAATTGATGTCCTTTTTCAAAACCAAGTCTTTTGCAAATGGAACCAGCTGCTACATTACGTACAACTACTTCTAATGGAAATATTTCTACTGCTTTTACTAATTGTTCCGTATCTGATAGTTTTTCAACAAAATGACTTTCGATGTCTCTTGTTTGCAAAATTCCAAAAATTTTAGATGTAATAAGATTATTTAAACGACCTTTACCAGTCATTTCATCTTTTTTTGCACCGTTGCCAGCTGTGACTTCATCTTTATATTCAATTCTTAAAATATTTTCTTTCTCGGTGTTAAAAACTCTTTTTGCTTTTCCTTCATATAATAGAGTCATTTAATTGTTCCGCCCTTCAAACAAATTGTTAAACATCGCTTCATCTTTATTTAAGTCTTCTGTTAATTTTGTGATATGACCCATCTTACGATTTGTTTTATTTACTTTTTTACCGTACAAATGAACGTGCCATTCCGGATGTTTGTAAAAAGTTTCATATAATAAGTTCACATCTTGACCTAATAAATTCATCATAATCGCTGGTTTCAATAATGAGATTTGCTTAGGTAAGTGCCATCCAGCCACAGCAAGAATATGTGTATCGAATTGAGAATAATCACAAGCTTCTATTGAATAATGACCTGAATTATGTGGTCTCGGTGCAATCTCATTAACAAATAAATCTTGATCGTTTGTTACAAAAAATTCGACTGTAAAAGTTCCTACAAAATGGAGCTTAGTCATAATTTTTTTAACTTCTTCTATTGCTTTGTTTTCTAAATCTACTCGTGCTGGAACAATCGTTTTGTATAATATTTGATTTCTATGTTCATTCTCTTGTAGTGGAAAATAAACTGTTTGATCGTATATATCACGTGTTGCCGTAATAGATACTTCTTTATTAAGGGAAATAAACTTTTCTACAACGCATGGTGTATCAGTGACTAATTTGCGTGCTTCTTCTAGTTCGCTCTTTTCACGTATAATTAACTGACCTTTACCGTCATATCCACCAAAACGCGTTTTGATTATAAATGGAAGTCCAATTTCATCAATAGCTTCCTCAAGATCAGATATTTCTTTAACTTCTATAAAAGGAACAATATTTACGTTTGCTTCTTGTAATGTTTGTTTTTCAGTTAATCTGTCTTGTAATAAAGCTACTGTTTCACTTCCTTGAGGAATATTAAATTGGTTAGAGAGTGTTTCTAATTGATGTGCATCAATATTTTCAAATTCGTAAGTAATTACTTTTGAAATTTCACCTAAACGTTTAAGGGCTAAATCGTCTGAATATGCCGCATTGATAAATTCATGTGCTACATATTGAGCTGGACAATTCTCGTCAGGATCTAGTATTGCAACTTTAAACCCCATTTTTTGTGCCGATTGTGCCATCATCTTTCCTAGTTGGCCGCCACCTACAATACCTATCATGTCACCTGCTTCAAGGTTATAATAAGTCATTTTGCATTTCCTCCACTTTATCAACTAAACTTTCTTCATATTTAACTAATTGATGTCTAACTTTATTATCGTGCATACCTATCATTCTAGCTGCAAGAATGCCAGCATTTTTACTACCTGCTTTACCTATAGCTGTTGTAGCAACAGGAATACCTCCTGGCATTTGAACTATAGATAATAAAGAATCTAGACCTTTTAAACTTTTAGATTCTATTGGCACGCCTATAACAGGAGCAGTCGTTAATGACGCTACCATTCCTGGTAAATGAGCTGCACCACCGGCACCAGCAATAATAATATCTATGTTATTTTTTGTTGCACTCTTAGCATAATCGACCATTTTTAATGGTGTTCTATGAGCAGACACGACTTCTTTTTCATATTCAATACCAAAATAATCAAGCATGTCACATGCTTCTTTCATGATTGGCCAGTCGGAAGAACTACCCATTATTACTGCCACTTTCATCTTTGTCACCCTTTCAATTAGTTGAAATGTTAAAGTTTTATTGTGTATATTACAGATATAGCATAACAATTGATTTTGCTATTTTCAATGGAAAAACGAACATTTTTATATTTTTATACAAAAATATTTGATTTATGTTCGTATTAACGACATAATTTACTATGTAAACAATGTTAAAGTTCGATTTATAATTTAGGAGGATTTATATGTCAGCAAAAATATTAGATGGTAAAGAGATTGCAAAAGCATACAGAAGTGGTCTACAAAGTGAAGTGGAAAAATTAAAAGAACAAAATATCGTACCTAAACTATCTGTTATTCTTGTTGGAAATGACGGTGCGAGCCAGAGTTATGTTAATTCTAAAAAGAAAGCAGCTGAAAAAATTGGCATGATTTCTGAAATAGTACATATGGATGAATCATCTTCGGAAGAAGAAGTGTTAAATGAATTAGAACGCTTAAACAATGATGATTCAGTGAGTGGTATATTAGTTCAAGTACCTTTACCAAAGCAAGTATCAGAGGCAAAAGTACTAGAAGCCATTAACCCAGATAAAGATGTAGATGGTTTTAATCCTATCAACATAGGAAGATTATATACTGGTGAGCGTACATTTATTCCATGTACTCCATTAGGTATAATGGAAATATTAAAACATGCTGATATAGACTTAAAAGGTAAGAATGTTGCTGTTATAGGCAGAAGTCATATAGTTGGGCAACCAGTAAGTAAATTATTAACAGATCAAGATGCTACCGTTACTTTATTACATTCCAAATCAACAAATACAGAAGAAGTTCTAAAGCAAGCTGATGTTATCGTTAGTGCTGTTGGCCGTGTACATCTTGTTACAAAAGATTTAGTAAAATCAGGAGCAGTCATTGTAGATGTTGGTAACACACCAGATGAAAATGGAAAACTGAAAGGTGACGTAGACTTTGAAGCAGTAAAAGAAGTTGCGAGTGCTATTACGCCAGTACCAGGTGGTGTTGGTCCATTAACGATTACAATGGTATTAAACAACACACTGTTAGCTGAAAAATGGAAAAATAATATAGAATAAGAAAAAGCCTTAACGCTTTGTTGTACAGAATGATTACAACTGGCGTTAAGGCTTTTTTAATTAATTCACTTTTGTTCGTATTATACGTTTGTAATACTCATTTTTGGACCGAATGGTTCGAAGTTAACGTCTGATTGACTAATGTTGAATTTAGCAAGTTCATCAAATATTGTATCCATGAATAAAATACCACCACATAAATAAACCTCAGTATCTTCATTAATCCAATGTTGTAAAGAATCGCTTGTTAAATAACCGTCTCTTAATTTCAAATGATAAGTTACATCGACGTTATCATATTTTTCGTTAATTTCTGTAAGCTCAGTTTTAAACGGAACATCTGCTTCACTTTCATTAACATGTACAAAATTTACTTTTCTTCCTTTTTTAGCTTCATCTTCTAACATAGCAAGCATTGGTGTAACACCTGCGCCAGAAGATAATAATAACAATTCTTTACCAGCTTCTGAATTCACTTTAAAGTCCCCTGCTGGTGCTGAAATTTCAATACTATCACCTATAGAAGTATTATCGTGTAATTCATGTGACACGATACCTTTTTTCTCTCCTGTACCTTCTTTTTTAACAGCGAATTTTAATGTTCCATCATTTTCAACTGAATAAAGTGAATAGTGTCTTAATGCTAGATTTTCATCATTTTCAGGTTTCACACGCACTGTTATATATTGCCCAGCTACTAATTCAGGTATTTCTAAAGCAACTTCTGGTTCTACTTCAAATGATTTCATTGTCGTACCTTGATTTAAGATATTCGTAATTTTAAACGGTTGGAAACCATCCCAAGCTGCTTTTTCATACATTTCTTTTTCCATTGAAATAAATACACTTGCTATTTCACCATATGCTTCTTCCCATGCATTCATAATTTCATCTGTAGCTGCATCTCCAAGTACTTCTTTAATAGCTTTTAATAAGTATTCCCCTACTATTGGATAATGCTCTTCTTTAACTTGTAAAGCACGGTGTTTATGTGCAATTTGATTAACATTAGGAACGATAGCACCTAAATTATCAATGTGTTTTGCAGCTGCTAAAACTGTTTGTGCTAAAGCAGTTTGTTGCTTACCTTGTTTTTGGTTAGATTTGTTGAAAATGTTCAATAATTCAGGATGTGCTTCAAACATTCTTGTGTAAAATACTTTTGTAATTTCAGTTCCGTGCTGTTCCAATACTGGCACTGTTTGTTTTACTATTTCTCTAGTTTGTTCTGATAACATCAGAAGGCCCCCTCTTAAAGATATATTTTAAATACATCTTTAATTGTAGATAATTTCACAATGTAATTCAATAAATAATCATTTTGTTTACAAAATTGTCATTTTTATATTTCAATCTGAATTGTTGGTAAAGTTATAAATAATAAGTATAATAAGTATATTATAAGGAGGTCTGACCTATGAAACTCACCCAATATACGGATTATTCATTACGAGTTCTCATGTACCTTGCTCAGCAAAAGAAACAATCTCAAATAGAAGAAATAGCAAACTTTTATGGTATATCTAAGAACCATCTAACAAAAATTGTTCATCAACTTGTTAAATTAGGTTATTTAAAATCAGTCAGAGGTAGAAATGGCGGAATTACGCTTAATCTATCACCTGAAGACATAAATATCGGTACACTTGTTCGACAAACAGAAGAACATTTCGAACTAGTCGAATGTTTCAATATGGAAACGAACACTTGCCCTATCGCTCTAAATTGTGGCCTCAAAGGTGCACTCCACCACGCATTAAATGAATACCTCAAAACGCTAGATCAATATACTTTAAGTGATATCGTACCCAAAAATAATCTAAAAGATACACTCTACACTCCTTAATAGTAGATATCGGTCTTAAGGTCGATGTAAATGTTACAAGTTTGCGATAATCTTGTAACTATAAGGAAATCAACTTAAAAAAATGTTATCCTTTCCTTATAACCTTACAACAAAGGAGTACATAATATTATGATGAATAAATTAATACAATCATTAACTGTCTTAGGTGTTTCTGCAACACTTGTTACACCTTCACTAACTGCAAACGCAACTGGAAACAGCTTACCTGAAATTAAAGGTGTTGAAGGCGACGTAGTTGAAAAAGGCTCTGACTATGATTTATTAAAAGGAATTAAAGCATTTGATAAAGAAGATGGAGATTTAACTAAAAAAATAAAAGTAACTGGCGATGTTGATACTTCAAAATTAGGAAAATACAAAGTTCAATATAAAGTTACTGATTCTGACGGTGCTTATAGAACGAAATGGCACTATGTTTATGTAGTAGAAGAAGGTTCATTAAATGGGTCAAAAGATAAAGCTTCTAAAGATAAAAATAAAGAAAAAGCAGAAGTAGCATCTAATAAAGAAACTTCTAAAAAAGACTTAGATGAAAATATGCCACTAATTACTGTCCCAACTAAAGACTTAGTGTATCAAGGTGATAACTTTGATCCTATGAAAGGCGTTAAAGCTTTAGATAAAAAAGATGGTGATATAACTGATAAAGTAACTGTTAAAGGTGATATCGACACTTCAAAAACAGGTTTACAATACATTACTTATCATGTAAAAGATTCAGATGGTTACTATTACACGTATAAACGAGGCGTGTATGTTAACGACGGTGACTTAGCACCTAAACCTGAATTAACAGGTGTTAAAGATATTACAGTAAATAAAGGTGAAGACTTCGATTTACTTAAAGATGTTAAAGCAAAATCTAATTCTGGCGATGATTTAACTTCAGACATCGTTACAAGCGGTGAAGTTAACACAAATAAACCAGGTAAATATAAAGTTGGTTACGCTGTATCAGATAAAGACGGACATATTACAGCACAAGGTAGAACAATTACAGTAAAATAATATTCTAAAAAGAAAGACTTCTAAAAATTAGAAGTCTTTCTTTTTTATCTCTTTTATTTATGTTTTTTATAATATAAAATTGTATATACAAACTTTACTAAATTTAAAGAAAAATCATTGAAATTATTAATAAAAAGGGAAAATTTATTATTTCCTTATTCAATTCAAAAAGTACACAAAAATTTAACAATTAGGTTAAATAGCGTCATATCAAAGCTAGAGCAATGCATTTATTGGAAACAATGCTTACAAGGCTTTAAATAGCCTTGTAAATATGGATAAATCCTTTAAAATTAAGGTCTAGCCATATATATAGGTATATAGAAAATGGGAGGTAAAAAACGTGGCAAAGTTAAAGTCAATACTTCTCATGTCAACGCTAGGTATTTTACTTAGTGGTTGTTCAAACTTAGAAGTATTAAACCCTAAAGGACCCATGGCGGAAGATTCACATTTCTTAATTATTTTCTCAATTATTATGATGGTCTTCATTGTCGTAGTGGTCTTAATTTTGTTTTTAATATTTATCATTAAATATAGAAAAACAAAAAATGTAACATCAGGTACAATGCATCACAATCTCATTTTAGAAGCAGTATGGTTTATTATTCCTGTTATCATATTAGTGATATTGGCTGTACCTACAGTTAAATCTCTATATAACTATGAAGAAGCACCAAAATCAGAAGACGAGCCCGTCGTTATTTATGCAACGAGCGCTGGTTTCAAATGGTTCTTCAGTTATCCAGAGGAAAAAGTAGAAACAGTAAATCACGTAACGATACCAGAAAACCGTCCTGTATTATTCAAGCTACAGTCAATGGATACAATGACTAGTTTTTGGGTACCTCAACTAGGTGGTCAAAAATATGCCATGACAAGTATGACTATGGATTGGACTTTAGAAGCAAATGAGACAGGTACTTTCAAAGGTAGAAACTCAAACTTTAATGGTGAAGGTTTCTCAAGACAAACATTTAACGTAAATTCAGTAAGTAACGAAGATTACGATAAATGGGTATCTAAATCGCAAAAACGTAAAACAATAGATCAAGATACATTTGATCATCAAATTCTTCCGACAACAAAGAATCAGGAACTTACTTATAGCGGAACACACTTAGCATATGTAGATCCAGCAGCAGACCCAGAATACATCTTCCATGCTTATAAACGTTACCGTTATGAACCAAAAGATCCAAACTTCTATGATGAAAGTGAAGGTGTAACTGAAAAACCAGTTCTCCCTCCACGTAAAGTTACGGTTACTAACCCTAACTACGAACGTCATGGAATGAAACCTATGATTCTTAAAAATAACGAGAAATATGATAGTGAATTCAAGAAAGAAGAAGAACATCATATGGATGAAATGGAAAAAATATCAGAAGATGCAAAAAATGAAGATGAAAAAGGTAACAAACAATCTTCTAATAAAAACCATGGAGGTGACAAGTAATGAATTTTCCATGGCATGAACTCATCATCCAAAGTGACTGGATGATCACAATGGCACAAGTTCTACTTGTATTAACAGGTATATGCGTTGTTGGTGGTTTAACTTACTATAAAAAATGGAATTGGTTATATTCAGAATGGCTAACATCTGTCGACCATAAGAAAATTGGGATTATGTATATTATTTCTGCTATCCTAATGTTCTTCCGTGGTGGTGTAGATGCTTTACTTATTCGTCTACAATTAATGACACCAGACAATACATTACTAGAGTCACAGCACTATAACGAAATCTTTACAACTCACGGTGTAATCATGATTATCTTTATGGCTATGCCATTCTTAATCGGTTTAATGAACGTGGTTGTTCCATTACAAATTGGTGCTCGTGACGTTGCATTCCCTATGTTAAATAACTTGAGTTTCTGGTTATTTGCTGCAGGAATGGGATTATTCAATATTTCATTCGTACTTGGCGGTGCGCCAGCTGCTGGTTGGACAAACTATGCACCATTAGCAACTGACTTCAGTCCAGGTACTGGGATTAACTATTATTTAATTGCAATACAAATTGCAGGTATTGGTACATTAATGACAGGTATTAACTTCTTTGTTACTATCCTTAAATTACGTACTAAATCAATGAAATTTATGGAAATCCCTATGTTTACAATAACGACTTTAATTACGTCATTAATAATTATTCTAGCTTTCCCTATTTTAACTGTCGCACTTGCTTTAATGACATTTGACCGTTTAATGGGAACGAGCTTCTTTGAAATAGCAAATGGTGGTATGCCTATGTTATGGGCAAACTTCTTCTGGGTTTGGGGTCATCCTGAAGTATATATACTTGTATTACCTGCATTTGGTATGTTCTCAGAGATTATTCCAACATTTGCTCGTAAACGTTTGTTTGGACATCAAAGTATGGTTTGGGCAACAGGCGGTATTGCATTCTTAAGTTTCTTAGTTTGGGTTCACCATTTCTTCACTATGGGTAATGGCGCATTAGTTAACTCATTCTTCTCAATTTCAACTATGTTAATCGCAATACCAACGGGTGTTAAAATATTCAACTGGCTATTCACCCTATTTAAAGGTCGAATCACCTTTGAATCACCAATGTTATTCGCTTTAGCGTTTATCCCTAACTTTACTTTAGGTGGAGTAACAGGTGTTATGCTAGCAATGGCAGCAGCTGACTATCAATATCATAATACGTATTTCTTAGTGGCACACTTCCACTACGTAATTATTGCAGCTGTAGTATTCGCTTGTTTCGCTGGTTTAATATTCTGGTATCCAAAAATGTTTGGTTACAAATTAAATGAAAAGATCAACCAATGGTTATTCTGGACATTTACATTAGGCTTTAACCTATGTTTCTTACCACAATTCCTATTAGGTTTAGATGGTATGCCTCGTCGACTATATCAATATGTACCTGAAGATGGATGGTTCACATTAAACTTCATCTCAACAATCGGTGCATTCTTGATGGGTATTGGATTCTTAGCATTAATTTGGAACGTAGTATACAGCTTCGGTAGAGCAAAACGTGAAGCTACAGGCGATAACTGGGATGGCTTAGGTAGAACATTAGAATGGTCTACTGCATCAGCAATTCCACCACACTATAACTTTGCTATCACACCTGAGTGGTATGACACTGAAACGTTTGTAGAAATGAAACAAAATGGCAAACATTATCTTGATAATAGAAATTATGAAGATATTCATATGCCTAACAATACACACGTTGGATTCTGGATGGCAGTTAGTTTCTTATTCGGAGGTTTCTTCTTAGTATTTGAAACTTATATACCTGCACTTATATTCTTATTTGGTGTTATAGCATGTATGTTTTGGAGAAGTTTCGAAGAAGACTATGGCTACCACATTCATGCTGAAGAGCTAGAAGAAAATGAAGCAAAATTACGCGAATTACGCGAACAAGAACTTAAGGAAAAGGAGGACAATAAAGATGAGTAATGAGCAACATAATACAATTGATACTGTTAATGAAACAGGCCAATTAAATAAACTCGGATTTTGGGTCTTTCTTACTGCTGAAATTGCGTTATTCGGTACATTATTTGCAACATTCCTAGTCTTACAAAAAAGTGGTTCTTATGGTGGCGCTTCAACGCCTGAACTATTTGAATTACCTTTAGTCATGATAATGACATTCTTACTATTAGTAAGTAGTTACACATGTGGTATAGCTGTTTACTTTATGCGTAAAGAAAATGTTAAAATGATGATGATTTGGATGATTATTACCGTTTTACTTGGTGCAGGATTCGTTGGATTTGAATTATATGAATTTACCCATTATGTAGGTGAAGGTGTTACAGCTCAATTAGGTTCATTCTGGTCTGCGTTCTTTATTTTACTAGGAACACACGGACTTCACGTAACTGTAGGTATATTCTGGATTTCAGGAGTTTTAATCCAAATTGCTAGACGTGGTTTAAATGAACATAACGCACCTAAAATTTTCATAGGTAGTTTATATTGGCACTTCCTAGATGTTGTATGGATCTTTATCTTTACACTAGTTTATCTTGTAGGGATGGTGAGTGGATCATGAATAAAACAGTCGTAAATCATACAGTCGGTTTAATATTCTCAATTGTACTTACATTGTTAGCTGTTTACGTTATGTTATACACTGGCATGTCTCTACAAGTAAGAACTTCAATTATTGTTGGATTTGCTTTTATTCAGGCACTTGTACAATTGTTAATGTTTATGCACTTAACAGAAGGACGAGACGGTCGAGCAACTGCATTCAAAGTACTCTTCGCAGTAATCATTACTTTAATTATTGTAATCGGTACTTATTGGGTTATGGTTGGTGGACACAGCTCTCACCTATAATAAAAATCTAAGTTTAAATAAATAAAACAGTCGCAGTTCTTACTAATAAGAACTGTGACTGTTTTTTTATGTAAATCAATTACATTATAAGATTTTCAAAGTCTTTACTTATTTCAGCTATTTTATCGGTATTATTTGTTTCTCTGAAATAAATAATAGCTTTCTGATACATTTCAATTGCCTTTCTCCTATTTTTCTTTGTTTTATATAATTCTGCAAATTGTAAAAATCCATTACCCATAATTTCAAAATCATATCTAACGAGATTTGCTTCAATATCTCTTAATAATATCATTGCTTCCTTATTGTTATCTGACTTAATATAATTACAAACATTTTCTATACTTTTTTTAATATACATAACCTTTACTTTTGCCCCCACTTATAATTCATTAATGCTATTATTGTAATCCCTCTATTTATAAAACTCAAGGTAATAAAACACGCCATTAGCTTTACATGCAACTAATGGCGTAATTATCTCTATTAAATAATATTTATATTAAACTTGTTTCATAATCTTCACGAGTTAATGGAGCGAATTCGTTGTAAATATCTAATAATTTAACTTTCTCATTTTCCCAATTATATATTTCTTTAGCTACTTTAGTATTTTCACTCATTTCACTTCTTAATTGAGGGTTTTTAACAAGTTTATTAACTGCTTCTGCTATTTCATTTACATTATGTGAATCTATTACAATTCCTGTATTTGTTTCTTCTACAACTTTCTGAATTTCAGGAAAGTCACAACTCACAACTGGTACATGTGCCATCATATATTCAAATAATTTATTTGAACTAGCTGAATAGTGATTAAAACATATATTTTGTAATACTTGAAAACCTAAATAAGCTTCTCTCGTATAAGAAGGTAATTGTTGAAATGGAACTTTATCAAGAAAATGTATTCTAGAGGACTGAGCCGATTGTTTACTTTGATCTTTTAACGATTGTGTTAGCTTACCTCCGCCTATAAATAGCAAATGCCCTTCTTCTATTTGATCCATAGCTTCTATTAATAGTTCAAGCCCTCTACCTTGTTGTAATCCACCTTGATATAGTAATATTTTTTCATTTTTCGAAATACCTATTAATTCGTGTAAATTTATTTTAGGTTTATCTTGAATATCATATTTTTCAGAGTAATTATATAAAGTCTTCGGATAAAAATGATATATTTTTTCGTTATATGCTGCTCTTGTATGATTCTCTACAATCATTTGATCAACAAATTTAAGCATATATGATTCAATCTTTTTAATTTTTTCTTTATTATAGCCTGTTCTATCTGATTGTACTTCGTGACTATCATAAATGAGTGGTTTTGGTTTAAACCTCAATTTAGAGCAGACAATTGCTTGTGGTAATGTATTTAAATCATTAGCATGATAAATATCGGCATTTTGTATATAGCCTTTTACAATCATTCTTATGATAATCGCACTGTTTATAAACCACTTTCTCACTTTTTTAAATTTAATCATTCCAGCCGCTAATAATAAAGACATCAAATATGCAGACATTAATGTGAAGCTGACATAAAATAAACTTGGTATTATAGCAATTTGCACACCTGCAACTACAAGTAAAAATTTCTTTCCATAATCTTGATAAGCTTGTAGTATCCAAGGATAACGTTTTACTCTATGTACTCTGAACCTTTCAGATATTTCTTCATAAGCTGTAATCATTGGGTTTTTCGGGTCATTTATTGCGATTAGATCAACATTATATCCTGTTTCAGCTAAAGTAGTACATTCTCTATTGACCCTTGCATCATTCGTAAAATGATTCCACACAAACATTGTTACTTTCTTCATTCTATTACCCCATTTAAAATTGAAATAATTAAATTATAAAATGCCTACTTGAAATAGCATAACGTATATCCAAGCGACGCTGAGCATGCCTATCATTGCTAATAAACTTATAGGTCTTTTCTCTTTATGAACATCTTTTTCATTTACTTCTTTTTCTCTTTGTTGCTGGATTTTTATACGTTTATATTCTAACTGCTCTTTTTTAGATTTCTTTTTAACTTTTTGTATGAGATTAACATATCTTTTAACTACTTCTTGTACTTCTCCATATGCAACCATTTCACCGTAATGAATCCATATTGCTTTTTTACACATTTTCTTAATTTGACCTGCAGAATGTGATACAAAAAAGATTGTTTTACCTTGTTCTTGTAATTCATGCATTTTTTCAATACACTTATTAGAAAATGTTTCATCACCTACTGATAATGCTTCATCGACAATCAAAATATCAGGATCAGTATGAATCGCTATTGCAAAGCCAAGTCTTGATTTCATACCGCTAGAATATGACTTTAAAGGTTGATAAATAAAATCATCTAATTCACTAAACTGAACGATATCATCAAATTTTTCATTGATTTCTTTTTGAGACATACCATGCATCAAACATTTATAATGTATATTCTCTTCACCTGTGAAATCGGGATTCAAACCTGCACCTATAGCAATTAAAGATGGCTTACCATTTGTATAAACTGTGCCTGATGAAGGTTCGATAACCCCACCCAATATATTTGATAAAGTTGATTTTCCTGAACCATTTAACCCTATTATTCCAACTGATGTACCTTCTTCAACTTCAAACGAAATATCATGAAGAGCATAATATGGTTTTGATTTATAACTTAATCCAAACGTAAATAATGATAATAATTTATCTTTTCTACTAACATTTAAATCATATACTTTAGATACATTTTCACATTTGATTTTATATGTTTGTGTCATGCGTCTCACCTTTTCTTAAAAAAGCAATTAATTTTTCAATATTGTCTTCCCATATTAAGTGTTCATCCCTATATTTTTTCGCATTTTCTGATTTTTGAATTAATGATTTTTCATTACGCTTTAATGATTCTATTTCATTAACAATTGTATTAACGGAACATTGTTTTCTCGCAAATCCTAAATTATATTTTTGAATAATCGCTTCTGTAGGACCGCTAATATTAGATATAGGCGGTGTCCCCACACCGATTGAATCTATAATTTTACCTGGCATAACGTTCATAAAAACTTCAGATGATTCTAATATAGAAAGTGAAACATGATGTTTTGCTATTTCTTTTAAACACTCACTTCTACCTAAAGGTTTCTGTAATTGAATGTATGGTAATTCACGGACTGCATCTCTAAATTTAGCAGCTTGTACACCATACACGATTGCTGTTAAACTAATTTTCTTTTCATTTAACTTTTTGCAAATCTCTATTAACTGGTTTACATCTTGAGCATATCCAATATTTCCAGTATATATAACACTGAAATCACGATACTTTTCTTCTGTTTTCAATTCAGTTTTCGATAAACCATTAGGTAAATAAAATATAGGTATTTTTGTTTTTAATTTTGACTGAATATGAGATCTAAATGCTTCATTATTTATAACAATTTTGTCTGCTTCATTATACATTTTTCTTTCTAGATACTTAAGTAATGGCATAAATAGACTAATATTAACGTGTTTTAATCCATTTACACTATCTGGCCATAAGTCACGAATTTCCAGAACATAAGTTGGATGCTTACTTTTTTTGAAAAATAAAGTAGCCCAAGCTAAAAATATATTAGGACTTGATACATAGACATAGTCATAATCTTTATCATGCATTTTCAAGTAAATTCGAAGACGCATATATTGTTCAATATAATAAACCAATCTCATAATAAAGTTGCTATTTTGTTTATTACCGTGCATTTTCATTCTTATAATTTTACTATGTTCTAGTTCATTTAAATCTTCATCTGTAAAATATGAACTATCTTGAAACAAATCTCTATTTGGATATGTTGGTTCAGTTGTTAACATCGTCGGATCTGCGCCTTTAGTTTTAAAAGCTTTAAACATCATTCTCATTCTATTTGCAGCAGAACCAAGTTCAGGATAAAAATTTTGTGAAATCATAAGTAATTTCTTTGTCATTTCAAAAACACCCTATAAGTAGTCTAGTAATCTTCGTTTAAATCTTGAGTGAACAAGTGAACCAATTAATATTAATAATATTGTAATTAACCAGAAATAAATATGGTCATGCCATTGACCATATATTGAAACATTACCATGTACAAAGGCTGTTCTGTACACACCTACTAAATATGCGAAAGGATTTAAGCTCGCAATTCTTTGTAAAATACCATGTGCTTCTTCCATAGCCCAAAATATTGGTGTCATAAAGAATAGCATTCTTATAATATTTTGTAATAAGTTTTTAGTATCTCGTATAATAATAACTAAAGTACTCATTATTAATGAAATACCAAAAATAATCGCAAATGATGCAACGATAAAATATATAAACCAGAAATAATGCCACCATGGTACATAACCATTTATAACAGAAATAACAAATAATATAGACGAAGTAATCATCAGATTAATCATATTATTTGTTAAAGCTATAGAGATAAATATTGAAGATGGGAACTTCATTTTGGATAATAGACCAACATTACCTTGTATGGCAGCTGCTCCAGTATTAATTCCTTGGGATATAAACAGCCATGGGAACAAACCTGAAATTAAATGCACTAAAAAGGGAACACCTACAACTTGAGCACTTGCATCCCCTCTTAAACCTAACCCAAATACAAGATAATATACAGCTACTTGAAGCATAGGCTGTAATATATTCCAAAATACACCAAGATAATGATTAGCGTATTGACTCTTCATATTATATATCGCTAGTTTAAATATCTTGGGTAAATTATAGATTTGTTCTTTAAATATCTCTGCAACAATTTTCATGCTTAACGACCTACTTGATTGTTATATTTTTAATAGTTCTATCAATCATTTATTAAAAATGTAAAAACTATTGTATTTCTTTTTTTAAATTTTCTACATAATTGATTAAATCATTATCTTCTGGTCTCTTATATTGATCGTATAAAGCATAAATATCTAAAAATCGCTTTATAGCTTCTGTTCTTTCTTCAGGTTTTACTTTTTCTAATCGTGGTAAATACCACCCTTTAACGTAAAAATTAAATCTATTTTCTAAATAAGAATTCATTAAATCATGTTTTTCATAAAATGGTATTCTTTCAATTTCTAACGCATAATATTTTTCGAATAATTTTTTTGATACTGAATTTGTAACGGACCCTGTTACAGCAGCATAATACATATGAATAACATCTTTAACTGCTTTTACTTTATTTGAATGTATCATCAATTCTTGGAAGAATAATGTATCTTGACCTGCAGCGCCTTCAATCATTTTAATATTATTATCTTTAATGATATCAGCTTTTATAATAAGAGCCTGTATACTTTGTGCTCTTAAACCACATTTTTTCATATATTTTTTAGGATCGTTAATTAATAATTTACCATCATTATATTTTGTTACAGTACCAGCATAGTTAAAAATAGCTCGACGTTTATTGTCTTCTTTTATAATATTTCCTATTACCATATCAACGTCTTTATTATTTTCGATTTCTTCTAATAATTTAGCATATCCGTCACCCGTCGCTTCATTGTCTGGGTCAAGATAAGTAATGTATTTTGTAGAAGCTAATTCTGCACCTTTATTTCGTGGTCTAGAAGCACTTCCAGAACCATCCTCGTATGCATGATAAACAATCTCTGGAAATCGACGTCTTAATCTATCAATTATCGCAATTGTTTCTTTATCAGTACTTCCATCATTTACAAAAATAATCTCCATATTATTAAATATAGAAGAACGTCTTAAACTTCTCATACATTTATCTTCTAAATATGTACCATTATTATGAATTGGTACAATCACGCTTAATTTTTTCTGTTGATTATTTTGACCGTATAAAGAAGGCTTATAAATTTCTGACTGATCAAGGTTGTATCCATTATTTGTTTCTTTTACTTCTAAATTTGAATCGATAACATCTCTATGATACATTGTTAAATATTTATTTTGTACTTTTTCTATATATTGGTGTGGTTCAGATTGTTCATCTTTAGTAACAAAATCTACATCAACATATTTAAAAGCTGAAATTAAATCTTCTAAATAATACTCTTCATATTGTATTGAATCATTCATAAAGGTTATAAAGTCATACTTTTCTTGTTCAGCTATAGATTCATTTTGCTCAATTACATCAAAATTAACATTGAGTTGTCTTCTCAAAATTTCTTCCATCTCTGGTGTTTTTTTATCAACAACTACTAAGATTAACATTTCTTTTTGAGATGGTTTCTTATCGATATAGCTAAAGATTTCATCTAACCGGTGATAAGTTGTATGATTACGCATCACACTTCTAATACTTTTAGCTTGCATATCATTTAATTCATAATTTTTATAGCCATTCATAATAGTAGCAACGTCTGATTCATGATTTACCATGAATATATTCGGAAATTGGTTATTCACACCTACTGAGTAATTAGATAATATTAAATTACCAAATGCTTGCAATTCAAAAATTCGATTAGCAAACATTGTTTCTGAATATTTAACTGAGTTTACGTTTATAGCCCACCTATATATTTTATGTATCTTCATCAATTCTTCATGATCAATGGGCATTGTTAAAAATGGTATATACTTCGATGGGAACTGATAACGTTCTCTTCTTAAAGGTAAATTACGATCTATAATTGTTAAGTCATTATCATTTTTAATCAATTCATCAAACATTCTAGCTGATTCTTGATTTCTAACTGGATACTTTTTAGTCCAGCTACCGGCAAATATAACATCATTATTATACTTTTGATTATCCTCTTTTCGAGTATCAATAGGGTTATGATAATGAGGATTAACACCAAATTGTAAGACATGGACATTTTCATTGTTACAATAAGCTTTATAATCCTCTACGACTTCAGCTGCTGATGTTAAAATGACATCACATTCTGTTGCGATATCTTTATACAGATGGAAGTTAACAGGGTCTTCTTTAGAATAAAATACTACAGGAATATCCATGCTTTTAGCTTTGCGTATACCTTCCATTAACAGTTGTCTTTTCTCACCATTAACAGAAGCTAAACCCGTCCAGCTATCGTCTATTCCTTTCCAAGTAGTTGCTACAATTAAGACATCCATATCTTGATTTAAACCTTTAAATTCACTATTTATATAGACGATATTGCCAATATCTTTAAATGAATTATATAAAAATTCATCTGCTACTAAACCTACGTTATACTCAGACTTTTTAAATATTCTAGATTTATTAGAAGAGATAGATTGAGATAAATATTGTTTATGGTTTTCAAGAAAATCTAATTTTGATTCCACTGCTACTCTTTTATAATAATTTTGATGATTTGTATTATCTTTTACTTTCTTTAGTTTATATATTGCATGCATATAATCATTTTCAACAATTTCTAAAACTTCTTTTAATTGTTGTGTTTTGCTTTTATCATCAAAGTTTGTAAGTTCGTTTTTAGTGGTTTGAATTGGAAGGTTTTCTTTTTTTGTCGATTTATTTATGTTCATCTCGATCTCCTCCTATTTCTCCAAGTCCAGTATTTCGTTTGGATTTTACCTAATTTTGAATTTCTTAAGTTATGGTATAACTGCTCATATCTACCCATATCTCCAGAGTTATTTGTATGTTTATATTTTTGTAAAGCAATATTTTCTTTTATAAGTTTAGTTATAGCAACCTTTGATTCATTACGCTCATCTTCGATTCTAGTAATAATATCAAGATTTTCTAATTCTTTTTCTGTATATGATTCATATGAGTAATTTTCCAAATGGTTAAATAACGTTATATCCTCAAAATCTGATATGCTAATCCAATATTTCTTTTTTTTAATTATGATTCGTGCTGACTGGGCTCTTGTAAAAACTAGATCAACTTTTACATTTTCACAATTAATACTTTCGGAGAGTAAATCTAACGTTATAGACTTGTTCAACGAACTATCTTGATAAAATGTTGTTGATTGTTTAATTGCTGTATTAGTATTGCATACAATTGATCGATCAATATCTTTTGCATAAACAAAACCTGCAAACAATCCTTTATTAAACACCGCTTCTACTACTTCTCCTTCATATATATATAGTGCCCTAGATGAAAAGTTTTTCTCATTAAACAATAAATTATAATCGACTTTAAACCCTAATTCTCTATTTATTTGTGGTGCGTTAAAGTTAGATAAATCTACTCTAACTGTATCGAACGGTTTAGAAATCAATTTGATAGAATCTTTTAACTTAGTCCAACCTATCAAATTTGTACCTTGAGCTATTAAACCATATAAGTCGTCACCAATATGTTTTATTGAAATGACTTTCAATACTTTGTGTAAATATTGAGTTACTAAACCTACTGATATTTCTATATTATCAGCATCATAAACTTCTTGATTCTCTTTCTCTTTTAAAATTATTTGAAAACTTAATCCAGCATTAATATATGGATTATTTTTATCAATCATAATAGACC
>X87_Garden_Dormouse__coassemble_40_pt1 | contig 33147 bp, 28 predicted proteins | sample X87_Garden_Dormouse__metabat2_low_PE_004 | metagenome-assembled genome bin X87_Garden_Dormouse | reverse complement strand
TCATTTATGCTATCTCTTTTTATAAATGATTCTCCCATCTTTTATTGTTTGTTTTTATATAGAAATAAGAGGCTGGGACATAAATACATGTCTCAGCCTCTTTTATTATAATGGCAGTAGCTGACTGGATTGAAAATGCGCTTATATCAAGCTTTTTCCAACCCTAGTCATCCTTGCCGGGGTGGGACTACGAAATCTATTTATTAAAATGAGATTTCTGTCCCACTCCCTTAAAATAAAAATTTAATAATTTTTAGCTTGTTCAACTGTATATAATCCATTTACTTTGCTTAAATTTTATTCAACTTCACCTGTTGATGGGTTAAATTGTTTAATTGATTGTTTTCTTAGCTGATCTTTTTCTTCGTCGCTAATATCATAGTTGTTGTTATACAATGTTGCTTCAAAGCTTCCATACATAGGATTTGGGAATATAATGTATTTCTTACCGAAATCATCTTTATGTTCTTGAATGAATTTTTCACGTTCTTTAGCAGTTGGTTTTTCAGGGTCACCGAAGTCTAAAATGTTATCTCCAAATAACATCACAAGTTTATGATCTTTTTCCACTTGTTTTCTACGTGGTTCTTTACTCTTATCATCTTTGCCTTTTAACATGATATGATCATCAGTTGCTTGTGGAATACCTTGTTCTTTTAAGTTTCTTTTAGTTGCTTCGAAGTCTTTATCTTCATCTCTGTCAGTTATGTAGTAAATGTCTACACCTTTTTTATCTGCATATTCTAAGAAAGATTTAGCACCGTATACTGGTTTTGCTTTTGCTGCTTCTATCCATTCATGCCAACCTTCTGGATGCTCTTTGTTGTTTAATGTCGCATATCCTTGATAAGGCGAATTATCTAAAACTGTTTCATCTAAATCAAGTGCGATAGCAAGTTTTTCTTTCCCATCATTCTTCTTAATTTCTTTATCCAGTTGCACTTTAGCACTATTGTACCCCTGTAAATATAGAGCTTTAGCTTCTACTGAATTTTGATACCATGAAACAGCCATGATATTCTCAGAACCAAGATCGGTTTGTTGCTGCTGTTTCTCCTGTTCCATCGTTGGTGCACCTGATCCGCTTGCATTCGCTACAGGTGAGTATGTAGAGAGTGGTGCTGAAACTGTGAAAGCTCCCGTTAATAAAGCCGTTACAACATATTTCGAAAACTTATTCATGTGCTCACTCCTTTAAAATTTAATTTCCAATACAATTTAAATGATATAACAAATTAAACGAAATGTGAATAGTTACAATATTGTGAATTATATAACTTCTAGATAATTAACATAAATAATGTAATTATTTAAAGTCAGAATACTGAACATGAATTTTAATTTTCTTTTAATTATTTATAAAATAACTTATCATTATATATAAAATCATGTATAAATGATTAATATATAATAAATTCTTAATGAATATACGGGGTATTATTATGAAAATAAATAAGGTGCTTAACAATAATTTAGTCATTTCTAACATCAACGGGAAAGAACGTATTGTAATGGGAAATGGCATAGCTTTCGGGAAGAAACGAGGACAAAAATTAGATGAAAGCAAGATAGAAAAATTATTTCGTTTAACGACTACTGAACAAGAAAAAATGTTAGCTTTAATCGATGAAGTTGATGATAATGTTGTCTTAATCACTGAAAAAATTATTCAAAAAGCGAATGAACTATACGAAAATGCTATATCAGAATCCTTATATTTATCTTTGATTGACCATATTAACTTTGCAATTGAGCGGACTAAAAATGGTTATGTTATCAAAAACCCATTAATGCATGAAATTAGAAAGATTTATCCTCAGGAATATCAAATTGGTGAATTTGGCGTAAATTTAATCAATAAAGAATATAATATAGATATTCAAATAGATGAGGCTAGTTTTATAGCTATGCATATTGTTAACACAAACCTAGGTGAAAGTTTATCGAACACTTATGAAATCACTAAAATAACAACACGAATACTAGATCTTATTAATTCGTATTTCGATTTAGATTTATTGGAGACGGACTTAAATTATTCTAGATTTATGACTCATTTAAAATTCTTTATTCAAAGATTAATTAATCGTGATCCTCTCGAAGAAGTTATGGACGATACGTTAATTCAAATATTAACGGTTAGATATAGCGAAGAAAATAAATGCGTAGACGAAATTGCTAAATTATTAAAAGAAGAATATGACCACGAATTACTAAACGACGAAAGAGGTTATCTTATATTACATTTAGCTCGATTACTTAAATCTAATATGTAAGCGTTGACACAAAATAGTTTTCGAGTTAATATAATATGCATCAGTAAATAACTTAATAATTTCTTACTCTAACAATAAATTTTATTGTTCGGGATTGTGACTTTAATTAGGCAACACCCAGAGTAATATATATCGATTCAACAGGATGGATATATATTATTCTGGGTGTTTTTATTTTTTTATAGGAGTGTTGTAAATGAAAGATCAAGATTTAGCAAAAATGATTATCGAAAAAGTGGGTGGCGAAAACAATATTAAATCACTTACCCACTGTATTACACGCTTAAGATTTAAATTATACGATGAATCTAAAGCAGATACAGAATTTTTAAAAGGACATGAAGATATTGTCACGGTTGTAAAATCTGGCGGACAATATCAAGTTGTTATAGGGAATCATGTACCCGAAGTTTACGAAGAAATCAAAAAAATAATTGGCCCAGAAATGAATAATGCTGATAATGACCATTCTTCTAAAAAAGAAGGGCTATTCAACCAAGCCATCGACATTATTTCAGGAATATTCCAACCTATTTTAGGATTATTAGCAGCAGCTGGTATGATTAAAGGTTTAAATGTTCTCTTTACGACTACTGGTTTGTATCAAGAAGATTCGGGAACAAGTTTGATTTTTAATGCAATCGGGGATGCTATGTTTACATTCTTACCAATCATACTCGGTTATACATCTGCGAAAAAATTTGGTCTGACACCAATGTTAGGTTTATTAATTGGCGCAATCTTATGTTATCCAGAAATGCAATTGAGTAATATCTCTGAAAGCGGAGAACCTTTATACAATCTTTTTGCTAACACAATGTTTGAATCACCTGTATACCAGACATTTTTAGGTATTCCTTTGATTACAGTTGATTATACGAGCACAGTAATACCCATTATTTTAATTACATATTTCGCTTCTAAATGTGAAAAAGCATTAAAAAAAGTAATTCCAGATTTAGTGAAGTTTTTCTTTGTTCCTATGATTACTTTGCTAATCGCATTACCTTTAGGATTCTTAATAATTGGACCTTTAGCAACTTTTGCATCAAATATCATTTCAGAAACTGTATTTTCAGTTAGAGATTTCAGCCCAACACTATCAGGGTTTATAGTTGGTCTAACATGGCAAGTTCTAGTAATTTTCGGCATACATTGGGGCTTTATTCCTGTGTATATAAATAATATTATGACGCAAGGATTTGATAGTGTCATGATGCCATTCTTCGCTTGTACTTTCGCTACAGCAGGTGTGGTCTTAGCGCTATTTATTAAAACAAAAGATCCAAAAACTAAAAAATTATCTATACCTAACTTTATTTCAAGTGTATTCGGCGTAACAGAACCAGCTATATATGGTATGTTACTTCCACTTAAAAAACCATTTATCATTAGTTGTATTGCTGGTGGTATAGGCGGCGGTTTTTATGGATTCTTTGATTTTAAGAAATATATGGTAGGCGGCATGGGGATTTTTGAATTACCAGCAATGATCCCCTCTAACGGTAATATGAGTAACCTTTGGGTCGCAATAGCAGGTATATTCATTTCATTATTCCTTGGATTTATTTTAACTATGATTTTCTACAAAGAAAAATTAGAAGAAGATGATGAAAGTTTAGAAAATAATTTAACTAGTGAAGACTTTGAAAGTACTACTTTTAGCAGTCCTATTACTGGAAATATTATACCTTTATCAGAAGTGGACGACCCAGTATTCTCAACTGAATCTATGGGCAAAGGAATAGCTGTAGATCCCACTGAAGAATATATCATGGCTCCTTGTGACGGAGAAGTAATCGCCCTATTCCCAACAAATCATGCGATTGGTATAAAAACAGTAGAAGGATTAAATATATTAATTCATATAGGCATAAACACAGTTGAGCTTAACGGACAATTCTTTAATAACTTTGTTAATCAAGGTGACCAATTTAAAAAAGGTGATAAGCTTATAGAATTTGATAAAGAAAAAATTCAAGAAGCTGGATACAGTACTGTAACGCCTATTCTTGTAACAAATACGGATGAATATACAAATATTGATATAACAGAAGAAAAGCACATTGCGTTTCAAGATAAGTTATTTCATATAGACAAATAGGAGGAAGAGACAATGGAACTAAAAAACAATTTCCTTTGGGGAGGCGCAACAGCTGCAAACCAAGTAGAAGGTGGCTTTAACGAAGGGGGAAGAGGTCTTGCGAACGTAGACGTCTGTCCTTCAGGTGAGTACCGAAATGACGTTATTTCAGGTAAGCGTAAAATGCTCGATTTTGAAAAGAATTTAAACTATCCTGCAACTTACGGAATAGATATGTACCATAAATACTTAGATGATATAAAGCTATTTCATGAATTAGGTTTTAAAGCGTATAGAATGAGTATTGCTTGGACACGTATATTTCCAAACGGTGATGAAGAACTACCAAACGAAGATGGATTGAAGTTTTATGAAGACATTTTAAAAGAATGTAAAAAATACAATATTGAACCTATCGTTACTATAACGCACTTTGACTGCCCTATTCATTTAATAGAAAAATACGGTGGTTGGCGCAACAGAATAATGATTGAGCATTATAAAAAATTATGTAAAACATTATTCAAACGATATAAAGGATTAGTAAATTATTGGATCACTTTTAATGAAATTAATATGATTTTACATGCGCCTTTTATGGCAGCTGGATTAGTCTTCGAAGAAAATGAAAATGAAGAACAAATAAAACATCAAGCTGCTCATCATGAATTATTAGCAAGCGCTGAAGCAACAAAAATTGCACATGAAATTGATGAAAATAATAAAGTTGGTTGTATGTTCGCAGCCGGGTGTATTTATCCATATGATAGTAACCCAGAAAACGCTTTGGAAGTAATGAAAATAGATCAAGAAAATTACTTTTTAATAGATGTTCAAGTTAGAGGGCAATACCCTCAATATGCTTTAAATAAAATGAAAAGAAATAATACTTTACCGAATATAACAGATGAAGATAAAGCATTACTTAAAAATCATACAGTCGATTTCATGTCACTCTCTTATTACAATAGTAGATGTGTACGTGTAGATGATCCTGATGGTGATAATGCATCTGGTAACCTATTTTCTTCAGCTAAAAATCCTTATTTAAAAGAAAGTGAATGGGGATGGCCAATTGATCCACTAGGCTTAAGAATTACTTTAAATAACATATACGATAGATATCAAATACCTCTATTTTTAGTTGAAAATGGTCTAGGCGCAAAAGATTATCCAGACGAGAACTTAAATGTAGAAGATGATTACAGAATTAATTACTTACGAGATCATATACAAGCAATGAAAGACGCTATATTGATAGATGGTGTAGACATTCTAGGTTATACAGTGTGGACTGCTTTAGATGTCATAAGTGCAGGTTCAGGACAAATGGCTAAAAGATACGGCCTTATTTATGTAGACCAAGATGAGTACGGAAATGGTTCGAAAAAAAGAGTTAAAAAGAAAAGCGCGTATTGGTATAAAAAAGTAATAGAAACTAATGGTGCAAACTTAGGTTAAATTTTAACCAACTATCCCCTTTCAAAGATAAATCTTCTTTCATTTTATAAAGAAGTTAAGTATAAAGAAGTTTTTTTACACTGAAACCTTTATACTGTATTTAATATCTTTGATTGGGGGTTATGTTGTGAAGCGCACGAATTTACAAACATATATCATGACAATGTGTGGCGCGGGTTTATGGGGAACTATTGGTTTATTTGTTAATCCTTTATACAAAGAAGGGTTTACTGCATGGGAAGTCGTGGCTATTCGAGGTGTATTCACATTTGTGTTTTTGTTTATTTTTATGTTGATACGATATCCTCATCTCTTAAAAACAAATTTAAAAGATCATATTAACTTTGCATGTGCAGGTATTTTAAGTACAGCGTTGTTTAATTATTTTTACTTTGAAGTTTTTTCTCAATCAACACTTTCTTTAGCGGTCACACTTTTATATACAGGGCCAATTTTTGTCACGATTTTAAGTAGAATATTTTTCAAAGAAGCATTTACTATTAAAAAGATATTAGCATTAATCATAGCTGTCTTTGGTTGTAGCTTCGTTGTTGGATTTTTACCAAGTGGTGATATAGAAGTTTCTATAAGTGTACTCATACTTGGACTGTTATCAGGGTTTTGTTTCGCACTGTACACTATTTTCAGCAAACCTATCACACGTAAATATTCAGCATTAACAATCACAACTTATAATTTCTTATATACTGCTATTTTCATGCTTATCTTTAGTGATATCACAACAAAAGCCAATCAATTTACTAAAATAGAAGTACTAACTCCGTCAATAGCATTGTCACTAATCGCTACTGTTCTAGCATACCTATTATATACATCTGGTCTAAAAAACCTAGAAGCAAGCACAGCATCCATTTTATCAACGATGGAACCAATTATAGCGATACTATCTGGCGTAATTTTCTTAGGTGATGTATTAAATATATGGCAAATTATAGGTATATTATTAGTTATCACCTCAGCAGCAATCATAGGTAATTTAAACTTAAAAATAAGACGAAAAAACTCAAAAAATAAAGTAATATGAAATAAGGGCTAAGACAAAAATAAATGTCTTAGCCCTTTACTTATTGAATTAACTTCAACGTTGACTCACGTAACACAACCCTTGATGCTTACGCTATTTCATTACCTATTTCCCATCTTTCATATCTTTCAGCATTTCTTCGGTTGTAATTTTTGCGCTTGTAAGTACGATTGGTACGCCAGCGCCTGGGTGTACGCTTGCGCCTGCGAAGTATAAGTTAGCATATTCTCTACTTACATTGGGTGGTCTATAATAATTACTTTGTGCCAATGTTGGCATTAAACCAAATGCTGATCCGAATTTAGCATTGTATTTATCTTTGAAATCTTCTGGCGTAAATATCATTTCTGTCACTATATGTTCTTCTATGTTGTTTAATGATTTTACAGTTGATAACTTTTTATAAATGATATTTTTCGCGTGTTTGATGGATTTCTCATCTGACCAATCGACTTTACCTGTTTTTAATTCTGAAACAGGCATTAATACATATACACCTGTTTTTCCTTCTGGTGCTAATGTTTCATCTTCTACGCTAGGAGCGTATACGTAAATGGATGGATCTTCTGATAGTTCCCCTTCGAAAATCTCTTCAATGTTATTGCTAAAATCTTCTGAGAAAACAATATTATGTATCAAAAGTTCATCTGTTAAGTCTTTGTCTAAACCTAAATACATTAAAAATGCTGAACAGGAATATTCCATATTATTAATTTTTTCAGTAGTATATTTTTTAGGCTGGTTTTCTTTTTTTATTAATTCTGATTTAGCATAAGGAAAATCTGCCGTGCATAATATTTTGTCATATTTTTCAATTTTACCATTTATTTTTAGACCTTCCGCACGCTTAAACCTTTGATCAATTATGATTTCATCAACGCTTGAATTCGTATAAATTTGAGTGCCTAATTCTCGATTTAACTGTTCAAGTGCATTTACAAAACTATACATGCCACCTTTGATAAAGTGAACTCCAAACATAAGCTCAATCATAGGTATAATTGAATATAAAGAGGGGCTACGTTTTGGATCTATACCAATATACAACGTTTGAAATGCTAATAACTTTTGAATTTTTTCATTATCTACATATTTTGCAATAAGCTTATCAGCAGTATCGAGTGTTTTTAATTTCGAGCCTTGGTACAAAGTAAATGGATTATAGAAATCTGTTGGCTTTCTAAAAGCACGCTCCAAAAAGTATTTACGAGCAATTTCGTATCTTTTGTATATGTCAGTTAGAAAAGACATGAAGCCATGTGTGGAACCAGGTTCAATACCTTCTAACATGTCTTTTAGTTGAGCTAAATCCGTCGGAACTCTTACTTTATCATCCTCACTAAAATAGACATCATAAATGTAAGGTAACTGTTTAATTTCTAAGTATTCATCCATGTTTCTATTTGCGTAACTGAATACATCACGATATATTTCAGGCATCATGACAATAGTTGGACCCATATCAAACGTAAATCCATCTTGTTTGATTTGGTTCATTCTACCACCAACTTGCTCCCCTTTTTCATATAGATCAACTTGATGTCCGTTTGCAGATAACCTTGCTGCAGCAGCCAAGCCTGAAACGCCTCCACCTACAATTCCAATCTTCATGGTGTTCCCCTCCTTTTATATTTTGACATGATTTCATTATATATTGATATCTTTCTCACTTTATTTACATAAACTTTTGTATGCAAAGTGTAATTCGATTTTCTTACTTCTTCTAAAATTTCAAAATAAGCACGAGCAGCCAATTCAATAATATATTGCACATCTTCATCAAAATATTTAATTCTATTTAAAGCTTTTTCATACAGTAGACGTGCTTCATAAGCATAACTCTCCCATAGATTGATATAGGATTTTGTAACACCATGTTGATAAATGTCTGATAGTTTTATTTCATATTGATTTAACTTCTCTTCACTTATATAAACTCGATTTTCTTTAAAATCTTCCCCAACATCTCTTAATATATTAGTGATTTGCATTGCTTTACCTAAATCAATACCAGCTTCTCTTGCTGATGAATAATTACTATGATTTTTCGAAGCTAATATAGGTATCAATAGTTCTCCAACTGTACCCGCAACACCGTAGCAATAATTAAAGAACTGTTCTTCCGTCTTAATTTGACGTAATTCTAAATCATTTTTAACATATTGGATTAATGTTAAGAGAGGTTGATGTGGTATAGCATAATGTTTCAGTGTGTCTTTAAATGCTCTCATAATAGCAACATTACTTTCAAAATCTTTAGATTCATCGTTATAAATAGCATCTAAATCGGATTCTATTTTTAATAACTGGTTTAAGTCTTGATCTCTATCAATACTATCGTCTATGATGCGACAAACCGCATAAACAGTCCAAACTGCTCTTTTTTTATCTATTTTTAAAAAATCAAAAGCATAAGAAAAAGTTTTTGAGTGGGTCTTCATAATGTTATGACAATAATTATAGTCTTTATCTAACTGTTTCATTTCTTCTCACCTCTAGATTCCAATTTAGCATTCAAATCTATTTTTCTATCTTTCCATTTAACTGTTTTAAACACATGTATATCCATCCATGATTTTGCGTGAATGATGACAAAGCATAATGAAAAAACAGGATGTAATAGTGATATTACTTTATTAAAATTCCCTACTCTTTTAATTAAAATTAGAAATTGTAACGCATAACTTCCATACATTATTAACGATATTATCAGAGCTTTCATACTTTTCTTTAACCCAAATATTATGAGTAAGACAGATGTAATTGATCCAAATAACCAACTCATCGTCATAAACATCACACTTCGTTTCGTGATAGATGAACCTGAAGCAAAATGTTTAGACCATCCATTGACTAAGCTTGATAATCCTTCTGGATACATTCTAAAGTTAACGATATTTGCTCCTTCATATATTTCCACAGGTAAGCCTAACTTGTCATAAGCTTTGCTAATCGCAAAACCTTCTATAATAGCTCCTTGTGCGTTGAGATGCCCTTCAGTTGTTAAATAATCTTGTTTATTTGTAAATACAACTGGTCCAAAAGCTCCTATATTTTTATTGTTGTGATGCTTATATGAAAATGCGTTCATACCGACTAATGTAAATAAATTAAAGATAGCTGATAAATTTTCATATTTATTCTTAATCATATGGTATGGCTGAATAGATAATAGGCCTTTACATGACTGCTTCTCATATTGTCCGTATATACGTGACAAGCTTTCTTTTGCTGTCAATTCAACGTCAGCATCTATAAAAAGTAAAAATGAATGACTAGCTTGTAATGCTCCTTGCCAACATGCATTAGATTTACCTTTATATTTAGAGTGCCCGCTCACTTGGATTGCCTTGGCACCACATGCTTCAGCGACTCCAAGAGTATCATCAGTAGAGTCATCATCAACGACTATTACTTCAGTCTTTGTATTGTTTGCATTGATAGATTTTAATAACTTCGGAAGATTAGATTGTTCATTTCGAGCAGGTATAATAATACTAATTGGCGGTGTTTCTGCTGTCATTTGGTTAACATCAATCAATCTTCTGTAAAGGAACATCAACTTGCCGCTAATCATCGACCAAATAACAATCATTAATGAAATAAAATAGTTTATTACGATCATTTAATCACTGCTTTCTTTCTTTTGAATCAGCATATCTGCAACTTGCATTCCACTTAAAGTAACCATTGGCATACCTGCTCCAGGGTTAACTGTTCCACCAACAAAGTATAAATTATTAACGTATTTACTATGTTTAGGAAATTTAAAACCTTTATTTTTCTTACGATCAGATACTACTCCGTATATAGCCCCTTTATGCGAACCGTACGTTGAAGCAATTCTATTGGGCGTCCATATATCTTCATATACGATATGTTTCCTTAAATCTGTTAAACCCATACTTTCTAACTTATCCAGAATTAACTCATAGAATGCTTTGTATTGTGCTTCAGTAAAAGGTTTATCTTGTATATAAGGTATATGCGGTAAAATTTTTATATTTTCGTACCCATTAGTTGCTTGAGTAGCGTCCGTTTTATTAGGATTTACAACATAAATCGTTGGATCTTGAGGTAATTGATATTTATGAAACACTTCGTCATAGTTCCTTTTAGAATTCGATGAAAAGAAAAAGTTATGATGCTTTAATTGAGGATACAGTTTATTCACGCCTAAATGGATAACATAACCTGAGCTAGCAGGTTCGTACTTTTTTTCTAATTTATCTATTTTGTTTTGTTCGAAATTTAATAATTTTTGATATAAAGGCAATACTTCCATATTTGAAATAAAGTAATCAGCATAAATTGTTGGACCGTTTTCTAAAGTGATAGATTCAATATCTTTAGAATCATTCAAATGCATATCAATCACTTTCTCTCCTAAATGAATATTCACGCCTGATTCTTCTGCAAGTTGTTTCATCGCATCTGCTAATTTGTGAATACCACCTTCTACGTACCATAAGCCTTCTTCAAACTGCATTTGAGGTAAAAGTGTTAAAACTGCTGGGGCATCATAAGAAGAAGACCCAACATATTTAATGAAATAACCAAGAATTTCTCTTAAATATTCATTAGTAACCCTCTTGTTAATGGCTTGTTGCATCGTATGAAAATAATCGAATTTCTTTAAAGCTTCAAAAGGACCATGATATTTAACAATAGAAGTTAAACTATCTAAACCCTCATTAAAGTAGCCTTTTTCTGCAATATCATGAATGCTTTTCGCATAATTCATAAAATTGTTGAGTTCTTTTGCATCTTTTTCAGTTACCATTTCATTATTTTTTAAAATATCTTCTATTTGATCATAAAAATCTAAAACCGTGCCATCTGGAAAGAAATTTCTAATTTGTAAATCAAGCTTTTTAATAGTGACATAATCTTCTAAATTACGGTTACTATAATTAAAAAGTCGCTTAAATATTTTAGGCATCGTTAAAATAGAAGGCCCTAAATCAAATCCAAAGTCTTCAACATCTAAGCGATTTACTTTCCCACCAATATGATTATTTTGTTCATATAAATCTACTGTATAGCCTTCTTGAGCCATTCTAATGGCAGCAGAAATACCACCTAAGCCACCTCCAATGACAACTATATTTTTATTCATTGTGTTTCCCCTTTCTTTCAACGAACTTTTTATAATAAAACCTTTCTAATTTCGGCCTATTATAACGTTGGACAATGATAATAGGTACATTAGAAACAATTGCGTATACAATATTTATAAATTTAACTTTTCTAGATGATTTCAAGAATACTAAAGCTGGCAACATAGATAACAGATGTATAAATTCAGCCCTTCTCGTTTCTAAAATAAAATCATTGATGTACTGTTCAGATTCTAATTTTTCTATAGTCTTTTTACTTTTAATTGCGTGATTCATTTTGTGTCCATCTGGAAGTAATTTCTTCCAAGATTTCACTTTAAATAACTTTTCCCATAGCCTTCCTTCTGATTCTATTGGCCATGATTTAAATAAAAAATGATATTTTTCGAAGTAACGTTTATCTATTAAAGTACCCAATGTAGAAATAATCATTTGTACAACAAACCAGTACACAGAAATGGATAGTATTAGCCTTTTCATTATTTATTCTCCTAATGAGTTTTATATTAATTTAAAATTCGTTTGTGATTAAAAAAAGCGAGTCAGGACTTTAATCCCTCTAACTCGCTTTCATGGTGAATAACTTGGCAAGAGCTCTAATCTCTTGTTTAAATAGTACCCTATATATACTTATGTAAACTATTATTAAATAAAATTATTATTTAAAATATAACTTAAAAAATAATTTGAAAAACATTGGTTATAAATAGAAAATATTTTAAATATTTATATAAAATAAAAACATCAAACCGTTACTTTTAACTAACAGCTTGATGTTTTTAACTCTTGTATTTTAGCACTTTTCTTGTGGCCGGAAGCTTTCTATATAAGCTTCATCTTCTGAATAAGGAACATTTGTAGGTCCAACTTTATCCATATCAACAATAATAAAAGCAGGTTTATTAAGTTGTAGTGCGTGCTCGAAAGTTTTATGGAATTCGTCTATATTTTCAACTACTTCTGCATGTATACCTACAGACTCACTTAGCATTTTAAAGTCTGGTGTATGAAGGTCTACACCTTCGTTATAATCATAAGCTGCACTTTGTAAATAACGTAAAATACCGTAGCCACCATCTTTAAATAGCAAAGTGATAACTGGTAAATCTTGTTCAGCAAGTGTAGCTAATTCTCCAGCATTGACCATAAATCCTCCGTCACCAGCCATATTAACTACGCGACGTTGTTTTGTGCCCATTTGTGCACCGATAGCTAATGGCAAACCTTGTCCAATACCACCGCCTACTGTATAAACTGATGTGCGAGGTTTCGTAAATTGAATTAAATGATTGCCCCACCAGTATGCTGGCACAGTGACATCTCTTACGACAACATCATCATCTGCAAGCAATTGATTCATACTTTCAGCAATTTGGTTGTAAGGTGAAACATCATCGCTTAATGCTTTATACATCTGAGCTTTAATATTAGCAATTTGTTTAACATAACTTTCATCAATTTGTACATGCTTTGATTTAAGTGCATGATTTAATGATTCTAAAACTGTGTTTGCATCCCCAATGATTGATTTAGATGCAATATAGTTCTTATTGATGTGTTCTGGGTTTGAATTAATATCAATATGTGTTTGCGGTAATTCGAGCTCCCAATTCAGCGTATCTTCACCACGCAAATGCGTTCCGATTGTAATTAAAACATCTGATTCTTTCAATAATTTCGTAACTTCAGGATGTACTGAATTATTTGCTAAACATAGATCTGAAGTTTCTGGATATGCACCTTTACCTGATTCGCTCGTAATCACTGCGGCCTGCAATTTATTTACAAGGTGTTGTAAAGCGTCTGTCGCACCTGCTTTAATTACACCGCCACCTACCCAAATGATTGGTTTTTTCGCATTTACAATCATTTCTATAACTTCTTCAGGTATCACAATATCTTGTTGTTCAACTTGAGTAGCTGTTTCTATTACTTCATGCTTCGGCAGTTTCACATGTTGTAAATTCGTAGGAATAATTGCTGTAATTGGTCCCGTTGGGGTATTTTGTGCTTCTTTTATAGCATGAGACATAAAGTCATGAATTTGATATGGTGAATCTAATTGATAAGCAGCTTTACTTGCAGCTTCCATCATGCCTAACTCATCTTTACATTCATGAATGTAACGCTTATGTTTACCGATATAGTTTGAATCAATCTCACCCGTAATATGTAAAAGCGGTGTTTCTGCATTCCAAGATTCTGTTAAAGATCCCGCACCATTTCCAGCACCTGCACCAGTACTTGTAAGCACTACACCCATTTTTCCACTCGTACGTGCATAACCATCTGCCATATTTACAGCACCACTTTCACCACGCGCTGTAACAAGCTTGATGCGCCCATCTTGGGCAATCGCATTATAAATCGGCATATTATGTATACTGACAATCCCAAAAATTGTATCGACATCTGCCTCTATTAATTTATCTACTATGACATTTGCAACTGTATAATCAATTTTATTATTCATATTAATAACCCCTTTTATAAAATAATTAATAAAATCTAAAAGCTAGTAATCGAACTGACTATATTATGGTAACACTGTTTATTATTAATTCAACTTTCCATACTTTTATTTTTGTAGCATTATACAAATAATATTTTTAAAATGTATTATATCAACTCATTTCACATATATATCAGTATTTTGAACTTATATGTGATTTTGTGCAATTTGCTAAAAAAACTAATTTTATCTAGTATTATAGTGAACAACATTTTGGGAGGTTGCAAATATGGGACGATTACAAATGTATATAGATGGAAATTGGCGAGATGGTTTAAAAACTAGAGAAATTATAAATCCAGCGACAAGTGAAGTACTTGCGCAAGTTGCAGAAGGGAAACGTCAAGATGCTAAAGATGGGATTAAAGCTGCAAGGCAAGCGTTTGATTCTTCAAATTGGTCGGAGTTAGATGTGGAGATACGCGCAAATTATTTAGAAAAAATTGCCGATCAAATTGAAGCGCATGAAGATGAACTTGCTAAAATAGAAACTTTAAATAATGGAAAAACTTTAGCAGAATCCCGTTATGATGTCCAAGATTCAGCAAGTTGCTTTAGATATTATAGTGAATTAATTCAGAATGAAACACAGGAACAAACAATTGATAATAACGAAACAGAAAGCTTCATTGTTCACGAACCTGTTGGAGTAGTGAGTTTAATTGTGCCTTGGAACTTCCCTCTTTTAATGGCTGTTTGGAAAATCGCACCTGCACTCGCAGCAGGTAATACGATTGTCGTAAAGCCAGCAGAAAGCACACCAATGACATTACATCGTTTATTTGAAATATTTGAATCGGTTAGTCTACCGGACGGTGTTGCAAACTTGATTATGGGCGATGGCGCAATTATAGGAGATGAAATGACATCTAATGATGATGTGGATATGATTTCATTTACTGGAAGCACAAAGACTGGCCAACATATTATGAGAAACGCTACAACTACACTTAAAAATGTATCTTTAGAACTTGGTGGTAAATCACCTAATATCATATTTGAAGATACAAATATTGATGCAGCGGTAGATATAGCGCTATACGGTATTTATATGGGTGCTGGACAAGTATGTACATCAGGTTCACGTATTTTATTACATGAAAATATTTATGATGTATTCGTAGAAAAGTTTACTGAGCGCGCAAGCAAAATTAAAGTAGGACCAGGTATGGATGAAAATTCAGAAATGGGTGCAATTACTAATAAAGATCAATATGAAAAGATATTAAATTATATTAATATCGGACAAAATGAAGGTGCCAAACTATTATGTGGAGGTTATCCATTAACAGAAGGTGAACATCAAAATGGATACTTCATCGCTCCTACAGCATTTGGTGATACTACACCAGAAATGCGTATAGTCCAAGAAGAAATTTTCGGACCGGTCGCTGTATTCCAAAAATTCAAAACTGAAGCTGAAGCAATACAACTTGCCAATAATACAAAATACGGATTAGCAGGCGCTGTGTTCACAGACGATCAAGAGCGTGCCCTTCGTGTTATTCGTAAAGTAAAAGCAGGTATCACGTGGGTTAATGATTACCATACTGCTTTCAATGAAAATCCTTGGGGTGGCTATAAACATTCTGGTATAGGCCGAGGGTTAGGTACTTACGGTTTAGAATCTTTCCAAGAAGTAAAACAAATCAATATTAGTAAGCAATTAAATAAAATAAATTGGTTTAGCGAGTAATTAATAAAATACAATTTCAAATAGCCTCTTTCAAAGTAGACATTAAAACTTCGTTCTTTGAAAGGGGCTTTTTCTATTGAAAATCGCAAATATAAAATAGAAAGGTATTCTATTTTAATATACTGATATACCTATTACTATCGCTTTTAGAGATATATAAGACCAAATAAATATAGTGATATAGTAAAAATATTATTGAATTGATTTTGAACATGGGTTATGATAACGGTATTGATTATTATAGTACATGGCGTGTACTAATAGATAAGGAGTTGTGCTTTTGAAAAAACCATTTGAAATTTTTATAGAAGACATTAAAAATATAAGACGTGTGCCGTTTGTAATTATATTATTATTAGGGCTTTCAATTTTGCCATCATTCTATGCTTGGTTTAATTTAAGTTCTACATGGGACCCATACAACAATACTGAAGGTATTAAAATTGCGGTCGTAAACGAGGATAAAGGTGCCAAAGTTGAAGGAAAAGATATTAACGTAGGTGACCAATTAGTTAAACAATTAAAGAAAAACGATAAGTTCGGATGGGAATTTGTAAATCGTAAAAAGGCTGACAATGGTGTCGAAAAAGGTGATTATTATGCCTCTATATATTTACATAAGACTTTTTCTGAAGAAGTCACAAGTATATATAATAAAAAACCAAAGAAAGCAGTCATCGATTACAAAGTAAACGAGAAATTAAATGCTATTGCACCTAAAATGACAAACGCTGGTGCATCTTCAATTGTAGATTCTTTAAATAAAGAATTTGGCGAGAATGCTACGCAAGCATTATTAAAAGAAGCGAATCAAGTCGGTTTAGACATTGAAAATGAATTACCTACTATGAGTAAAATTAAAAATGCTGTATTTACCGCTGAAGATAATCTTCCTAAAATAGAAGAATTTAAAGAAAAGGTAATAGAAATTGACGAACATCAAGATGACATCACGCATTATAAAGATGAATTCGAAGCGCTTGGTAATTACAAAGGCGATATTAATGAAGGTGTAGACAAGATTAATGAAGTAAACAGTAAAATGGGTGAAATTAACCAAGCTGCTAAATTAATTACTGCACTTAATGCTAAAATGCCTGAAATTGAAAGTGCATTAGCAAAAGCTAATAAAGTACAAGAGCAATTTCCTAAAATAAATAAAGGTGTTCCTCAAGGTATTGAAGCATCTGAAAAAGCATTAACGGCTATCAATAAAGCAGAACAATACTTGCCTGAATTAAATAATAAATTGGATAAGTATGAAGCAGATGCTAAAAAAGCTCAGGAAAAAACTGAAAAAGCTAACGAAAAATTGAAATCAGAAGAAGACAAAGATAATAAAGATAACAAAGAACAATCAGATCCAAATAAAGAAGAACCTAAAGATAATCAAATCAAAGAGCAACAAGATAGTAATAAAGAAAACGAAGATAATAACAAAGAAGAAAATAAAACTGAAGAACAACCTAAAGAGCAATCAGAAGAACAAAGCGAAGAAGATAATAATACTGATCAAAGTGTTGAGGAGCAAGAAAATAATAAAGAAAAATCAGACGCTTCAAAAGAAGAAACAGAATCAACTGAAGAGAATGAAAATGGAAATGACATCGTAACAACTCAACAAGCTTACGATGAAGATGGAGAAAACGCTAATAAAGAAGACAATCCAGACAACAATCAATCTTCTAAAGAAGTATTAAATGATCAAGAATTAAAAGAAATGAAATCAGCACTTAGCGAATCATTAACAGCGCTAGCAGACTACAGCAATGAACAAGCAACAATGAATAAAAAAGATTTAGAAAGTATGCAGTCAATCAATCAAAGTATATTGATGAGTCAAGACAGCAAACAACTTGCAGATACTGTGAAAAATAATCAATCACGATTAAAACAAGGTGTAGAATTTAATAATTCAATGATTGATATTTTAAATGAACTTAAGAAATCTGAAGGTATTGATACTTCAAAAGCAATTTCACAATTTGAATCAGCTAACAAAGATTTACAAAGCGTAATTAATGGCCAAAGCAACCTTATTAACGCTTTAAATGACGGTAAATCTGGAAAAGAAGAAGTATTGGCATTAGATAAATTAATAGATTCTAATTTACTATCTTTAGATAATTTAATGAAATATACGAGCAGTGATTTTAAAACTACCTTAATGGAAGGCGTCAATCAAATTGATCAAGCGTTAAATAAAGGTATCGACGATATCTCGACTATCAGAAGTTCAATGAACATGGTAGAAAATGTCATTCAAACTGGGAAAAGCTCATTACAAAATGGGCACGATTTATTAGTAAGCATTAATAATGAATTGCCAGAACTTGAAAGAAAGTTTAATAACATTAATGAAGTTGCACAGACAAACTTCCCTAAATTTAAAGAACAAGTAGGAAAAGGTGCTTATTACGTTGAAAATGAACTGCCAAACGTTCAATCAGAAGTAGAAAATTTAGCACAGTTTTCAAATAATGATTTACCAGCAATGATTGATAAATACGATCGCGCTGTTCAATTAGTAGATGACAACTTGCCAGAAGCACAAAAAGAAATTCATGACTTAGCAGAATTTGCACGAAATGATTTACCAGGTATTGAAAAAGATATTAAAAAAGCTGCAAACAAAGTTAGAGAAATAGATGAAGATGATACTGTTCATGAACTTATAAAATTATTAAAAAATGATTTGAAGAAACAAGCAGATATTATCGCACATCCAATAGAATTAAAAGAAGAATCGTTATTTAGTGTTCCTAACTACGGAACAGCTAGTACACCTTTCTATACATCTTTAGCTATTTGGGTAGGTGCTTTACTATTATCTAACTTATTAACGACAGATATTAAAAATCCAGAAATTAAGAATAAGTATTCATTAAGACAAACATTCGTTGGAAAGAGCTTTATATTCATAATTATAGGTGTTATGCAATCAATCATCGTGTCACTAGGAGATATGTTTATCTTAGGCGCTGCTATTGATAATAGACTATTATTTATATTACTATCTGTACTCGTTTCTATAGTATTTATCAGCATAGTATATACATTAGTATCTCTATTCGGTAACGTTGGTAAAGCTTTAGCAATCGTTATAATGGTATTACAAATTGCAGGAGGCGGTGGAACATTCCCTATACAAGTTACACCAAAATTCTTCCAGGCAATACACCCATTCTTACCATTTACTTATGCTGTAGATGCATTAAGAGAAGCGGTTGGTGGTGTAGTACCAGAAATTTTAATTTATAATATAATATTCCTAGTATTATTTGGAGTCGTTATATTCACAATAGGATTTATCGTTAAACCGATACTGGATCCATGGAAAAACAAAACAAGTAAACGCGCTGAAGATAGTTATTTAATGGAATAACTTCATGTAGCAAAATTAGTCGCCCAATCCGTAGAAATTAACTACTGGATTGGGCGATTTTATTTATAATATTAATCTTGAAAGTGCATGCTTGCCTAGGGGTATGGTTCGAGCCTGTAGTCTCTCACTCATACTATTCCCCCGGGCGTCAGCACTTTCTAAAACCACTAAAAAACAGCTACTTTCTAATATATAGAAAGTAGCTGTTTTGTATATTGATGTCGTTCTTCGTTAAATAGTTGTTCTATTTTAAAGTCGTCTAGTATTTCTCCTTCTTTCATAACGATAATACGATCTACGAATTGATTTAAGAAGGCTATGTCGTGTGAAATCATAAGCATGCCTTTATTTGTTTGTTCGTAATAGGCTTTTAGAACTTTAATCATTCTTTGTTCTGCTATTACATCTAGGCTTGCTGTAATTTCATCGCATACTAGCATGTCTGGTTCTAACATTAATGTGCGTATTGTATTAAATCTTTGTAATTGGCCACCGCTTAGTTCGTCTGGAAATCGCTCTAATAGTTTTTCGTCTAATTGCATATATTTCATCAACGTTTCTAGACGTTCACGAACTGTTTCTGATTGGATGTTTTTATAGTATCTTATAGGTTCTTCTAGTGATGTTTTAATTTTAAATTTTGGATTAAAACTATTATATGCGTGTTGGAATATTGGCAACATACTTAAACCATTTGTTGAATAATCACCTTGATAATTTTTTAATAGTCCTAACATTATATGTGCTAATGTTGTCTTTCCAGAACCACTTTCACCGACTATTCCAACTTTTTCATCGGGTTTAATTGTTAGATTAATATCTTTTAAAACGGGTGTTTGTTTATACGCAAAGTTAACATGTTTCATTTCAATCATGCGTTTCACCCTTTCTTAATTGACTACGTGCATTAAATAGCTCTAGACTATATGGTTTTACATTTTCATCTTTAAAAGCTTGAACATGATTTGAATCGATTAATTTTCCGTTTTGGATAACATTGATCCAATCACTAAAATCAAGTACGTGTGATAAATTATGCGTAATCATTAATAACGTCACTTGGTGTACTTCTGCTAAATGCTTAATTAAATTCATCACATTATATCCTGTTATAGCGTCTAATGAGGATGTTGGTTCATCTGCAATAATTAAGCTTGGATTTAACATCAAGACGCTCGCAATCTGTACTCTCGCAAGTTGACCACCTGATAAGCTGAATCGATACCGCTTCAAAATTTGTTCTGGATCTAAATCAACCCATCCGAGCGCTTGCTTTACATATTTAATGGCCACTGCTTTATCAACTTTATAATGCATTCTATAAATAGCAACGAGCTGTTTACCTAATTTAGTATGATCATTAAAGCTGTGAGTATAATCTTGGGATATAAACCCTATTTCTTTTCCTAGTAATTTACGCATGTCCGTCACTGATTCATCTTTGTATTTCAATGTATCAAAATGTGTTTCTAATGATTTTGGTACTTGTTGTACAAGTGCTTTTGCAGTCAAACTCTTACCAGATCCACTTTCACCTACTAAAACGTTAACTTTACTTTTACGTAACGCCAAATCAAGATGTTGTACAAGTGATTCTCCAGCACTATCTTTTATTGTTAAGTTAGATATTTCTAAAATGTTAACCATCGGCATCATGCTTTCCTTTTAATAATTTATCTCGCAATGCATCACCAGCTAAATTGAACAATAAAATTGTTAAAGTGATTAAAAATGCTGGTACGAGTAATAATAACGGATATGAACTAATATAGTCTCTGCCTGCATTAAGCATTGCCCCCCACTCTGGAGAAGGTGGTTGTGCACCTAAACCTAAGAAAGATAGTGATGATATATATAAGATAATTTTACCAAAATCAACTGTCATCAAGACGATAATTGAAGGTGTGACTTGTGGTAAAAAATGCTTAAAAATAATTGTACGTGTTGGCACATTGAATAGCTTTGCCATTTGGATGTATGGCTTACCTATTTCACTGCTTACAATTGAACGTGTAAGCCTAGTATAAGTCATCCATTTTATAATGGTAATCGCTATGACTAAGTTCCAAATACTCGGTTTAAAGAAACTTGCTAAAGCTATCATCAATACAAATTCAGGAATGCTTAAACCGACATCAATAATTCTCATAATCACCGTATCGACAATGCCTTTTTTATAACCAGCTAAAAGACCAAGTGGCACGCCAATAACAACTGTTATAAGTAAAGTGATTAAACTGATAATCAATGTATATCTAGCACCTATTATGACTCTTGATAATAAGTCTCTACCGTAATCATCAGTACCTAACCAATGCGACATACTTGGAAGCTCCAAAGTACTACCAAGATTTACTTCAAGTGCACTATCCGTTGAAGCAAAGAATTGAGCTACAACAAGTATCAGTAAATAAATTATAAATATATAAAATATCAAATTTTGTTTATTTATACGTTTCATTATATTTCACCGTCCTGACTATTACGCTTGTTTGAACGGCTACTTTTATTATATCGACGTTTCGGGTCCAACCATAAGAGCAGTAAGTCACTAACAGTATTAGCAAGTACTACAAAGAAACCAATCATGATTACTACACCTTGTACTACTGGATAATCTCTTGCTCTAATGCTATCTACGAGGAAATAACCTATACCTGGAATGCCAAATAAGTTTTCAATAACAACTGTTCCACCGATTAAACTACCTACAGACATACCTAGTACAGTAATTACGGGAATAATCGCTGGCTTAAATAAATCTTTCCATAGAATATATCGTTCTGACATCCCTCTTAACCTCGCCGCTTCTACTTCTTTAGAATTGTACAGTTCTACTAAGTTTGAACGCATCAATCTTACATAGTATGCGCTCATACTTACACTTAGCGCTATGACAGGCATAATATACCCTGCCATCGAGTCTAAACCAGATGATGGTAATAGATTAAGTTTTTGTGCAAATAAATAAATCAATATCGTCCCTAAGAAGAATGATGGGATACTCACAGTCAATGAAGTGACTGATCGAATAAAAGTATCTACCCATGTGTGATAGTATTTAGCTGCCACTATTCCTGAAGGAACGGCAACTATAAACACTATAATGATTGTTAATATCGCTATAAATGCAGTTGGAGGCGTATAAAAAATCAATTCATTGATTACTGGCTCTCCTGTTTGGTAACTCGTTCCAAAATTTAATTGTACGATTTGGCCCAGCCACTGAAAGTATTGAACTACAGGAGACTGATCTAATCCTAATCTTGCTTTTGTTTCTTCTATTTGTTCACTTGATACGTTCGCTACATCTAAATGTAAGACTTTATCAATAGGGTCGCCTGGCGTGAATTTCATTAATATAAAAGTGATAGTAGAAAGGACAAATAATACGATGATCATTTGTCCAATTCTAGAAAGTATATTTTTTAATATCATTGTTTGATATCTACCTTATAATCAATAAGATATATGCCTTCAGGCGTAGCTTTTAAGTTTTCTACATCTTTATTCATACCAACAATGTTGTCATTGTATGAAATATAACTGTTTGCTATGTCACCACTTGTAATATCAATGATTTCATTTGTAATACGATTACGCTCATCTCTATCTACCGTTTTATTTAATTCATCGATTAAAGAAGTTACTTTTTTATTGTTATAACCGCCATCATTGATTGCGCCTTCAGGTTTATAAGCTTGATTAAAGAAGTAACCAGTATCACCTCTTGGAATAGTGCCAAAACTATAAAGTGAGGCGTCCCATTGACTTTGATCTTTTAAATAACCTAGAATGTCGTCCACGTTACGTATTGTAATATCAATATTCGCTTTTTTAGCATCTGATTGAATAACTTGTGCTAATTTAGGTAGTTCAGGTCGCCCGTTGTAAGTAGAAACTGTCAGTTTCAATGGATTTTCTTTCGTGTATCCTTCTTTTTCCATTAATTTCTTAGCTGCTTCTATATCTTGCTTTTGTACGCTCTTATCTTTAATAAAGTCTAACTTAGTATTGAAAGGTCCAGTAGCTGGTTTTGCATGGCCTTTTGATACGCTATCCGTGATACCTTTACGATCTATCACTTTATCTAACGCTTCACGTACAGGTTTTGTCATTTTATCGCTTGTATGGTTATACAACACTAACCCAGTTCTAAAACCAGATACAGCTGAAACTTTTGTTTTATCATTGTTTTTCAACGATTTTACTTTTTCAACTGGCACATCTGTAATCACATCAGCTTTACCTGAATCTAAGTCACTTGTTCGTACGTTACCATCTTCTTGGTATGTAACATTGATATGATCCAGTTTAGGTTTACCTTGCCAATAATCTTTATTTCGATCTAATTGAATTTTTTGCGATTGTTTATAAGATTTTATTTGATACGGCCCAGTGCCGACAGGTGTTTTATTTATATCACCTTCAGCTTTTGTATCGTAAATTGCTGAGAAAGGACTAGCCAATTCTGATATTAATTCAGGGTAAGCATCTTTCGTCGTAATCGATACTTTTTGACCATCAGCTTTTATATTTTTAATAGGTAGTGATCCTTTTACTAAATCACTTTTTTTCATACTTTCTTCCAAGCTTGCTTTGACTGCTTCTCCAGTCACTTTCTTGCCATTTTGGAATTTAATATCGTCCTTTAATGTTAAATCTAATTGTGTTGATGATGTTTGTTTATAAGATTTAACTAATAATTTCTGAACTTCTCCATCAGCTGTAGCTTTAAATAATGATTCTGCTGCTCCGATTTTAACTGGAACATCTGTTTCATATGGTGCAATTGATGTTGTCTTTAATGGTAACTCTACATCTAATGTCTTTCCTTTAGACTGGCTTCCAGAACCGCCACAACCCGCTAATATAACTGCTGTAGAAGCCAATACCGCGATGAATTTCTTCATGTACATACCTCATTTCAAAATTAATATAAAATTATAATTTATAATCTATTCCTTAATACGTTATTAATCATTTTCCATTCTCTCATACTTTTAGTGATAAATATTCTTATTAATATTAAAGTTCTTAGACATATTTTTCAATCAGAACACTCCACAAAACACCGAAGAGAAAGTAATATAATGACTATTTTAACTTTAAAAATTTATCTTTTCATTTATAAATCTGAAACGACTTCTTTATGTATTTAAACCTTTATATCCCCAATATAAGTAATGATAAATTAAAGAATCTAGAATTTAAAGCATATAATTATTTAAAAAGTAAATTTCTTCTAAATTTTTATTGTTTCCAATGTGTAACTCTTGTAGTTATGCACCTTTACCTTTATTATTGAGTTGTAATAGCACTTATGTGTTAGACTGACAATTATTATGTGGAAAGGTAGTGAAAATCGTGCATTTTACACAACGTGAGCAAGATAAATTAATGCTAGTCATTGCCGCCGATTTAGCACGTAAACGCCAAAAAAGAGGATTAAAATTAAATTATCCTGAAGCAGTAGCAATTATTAGTTTCGAATTGCTAGAAGGCGCAAGAGACGGAAAATCCGTTGCAGAATTAATGAGCTACGGAAGACAAATATTAAGTGAAGATGATGTGATGGAAGGTGTTGCTGACATGATAAAAGACTTAGAAATTGAAGCAACCTTCCCGGACGGTACTAAATTGATTACAGTACATCATCCAATCGTTTAAAGGAGGATTCATGATGAAACCAGGAGAAATTATTGTTAAACGTACAGAAATTGATGTTAACAAAGGCTTAGATGCCACAATAATTACGGTTAAAAATACAGGGGATCGTCCTGTGCAAGTTGGTTCTCATTATCATTTTTATGAAGCAAACCCTGCATTAGACTTCGATCGTAAATTATCATATGGGAAACGTTTAGATATTCCTGCAGGTGCTGCCGTTCGTTTTGAACCAGGAGATGAAAAAGAAATACAATTAGTAGAATATCGTGGTAAACGTCAAATTTATGGTTTCCATGGCAAAGTCAATGGACCTATAGACGAATCTCGTGTATTCAAACCAAAACACGATACAGAAGACACACAAATTATCGACGCTTCTGAATTACCAGAAGAAAATGCTAATAAAGAAAGTGGGTATAACAGATGAGTTTTAAAATGACGCAATCTCAATATACGAGTCTTTATGGTCCAACTGTCGGTGATTCAGTAAGACTCGGTGATACAAATTTATTCGCAAGAGTTGAAAAAGATTATGCCGCTTATGGCGATGAAGCTTCATTTGGTGGAGGTAAGTCAATCAGAGATGGTATGGCTCAAAACCCAAATGTAACAAGAGATGACAAGAAAGTAGCCGATTTAGTTATTACAAACGCACTTATCCTTGATTATGACAAAGTAATCAAAGGAGACGTGGGGATTAAAAACGGTTATATTATGAAAATTGGAAAAGCCGGTAACCCTGACATTATGGATAATGTCGATATTATTATCGGTGCATCAACGGATGTTATTGCAGCAGAAGGTAAAATTATAACTGCTGGTGCAATTGATACACACGTTCACTTCGTAAACCCCGAGCAGTCTCACGTAGCACTAGAAAGTGGTACTACTACATTAATCGGTGGAGGTGCTGGTCCTTCTGAAGGTTCAAAAGCGACAACTGTAACTGCTGGACCTTGGTATATTCACCGCATGCTTGAAGCAGCAGAATCTATTCCTTTAAACGTTGGGTTCACTGGTAAAGGTCAAGCAGTAAATCATACAGCATTAGTTGAACAAATACATGCTGGTGTAATCGGTCTTAAAGTCCATGAAGACTGGGGTGCAACACCTTCAGCTTTAGATCATTCTTTACGTGTAGCAGATGAATATGATGTTCAAGTTGCGTTACACGCAGATACATTAAATGAAGCTGGCTTTATGGAAGAAACAATGGATGCAGTTAAAGATCGAGTACTACACATGTATCACACTGAAGGTGCTGGTGGTGGTCACGCGCCTGACTTAATCAAATCAGCTGCATTCTCAAACATCTTACCATCATCTACAAACCCAACATTACCATATACACATAACACAATAGACGAGCATTTAGACATGGTTATGATTACTCATCACCTTAATGCTGCTATCCCAGAAGACATTGCTTTTGCTGACTCTCGTATTCGTAAAGAAACAATTGCAGCAGAAGACGTTTTACATGACTTGGGTGTATTCAGTATGGTAAGTTCCGACTCTCAAGCAATGGGTCGTGTCGGCGAAGTTGTTTCTCGTACATGGCAAGTTGCTCACCGCATGAAAGAACAACGCGGTCCTCTAGAAGGAGATAGCGAATATAACGATAATAACCGTATTAAACGTTATATTGCTAAATATACAATTAACCCAGCAATCACACATGGTCTTTCTGAATACGTTGGTTCAATCGATGAAGGTAAACTTGCAGATATCATTATGTGGGAACCTGCATTCTTCGGTGTTAAACCAGATGTCGTGATTAAAGGTGGTATGATTAGTACTGCAATTAACGGTGATGCTAATGGATCTATTCCAACATCTGAACCACTTAAATACCGTAATATGTATGCTCAATTAGGCGGTAACTTGCAAAGTACATCAATCACTTTCGTTTCTTCAATCGCTTATGAAAACGACATCGGTAGAACATTGGGCTTAAAACGTAAATTAAGACCAGTTAAAAATATTAGAAATCTAACTAAAGCAGATATGAAAAATAATAGCGCTACACCTAAATTAGATGTAGATCCGCAAACTTATGAAGTATTTGTTGATGGTGAAAAAATAACAAGCGAACCAGCTACTGAATTACCATTAACACAACGTTACTTCTTATTCTAGGAGGATAAAGTATGATCATCGAAGAAATTAAAGGTAATATCGCAAATCTTTCAGAAGCTGAAAGAAACAAACATGTTGAAAAAGTTTACCTTGAAAATTCTGATTTAGTTAAACGTATTCAACGCGTAACTACAGATCATGGTAATGAAATTGGTATTCGCTTGAAACAACCAATTGATTTACAGTACGGAGATATTTTATATCAAGACGATACAAACATGATTATCGTAGATGTAAATTCAGAAGATTTATTAGTAATCAAGCCACGTACGTTACAAGAAATGGGCGATATTGCGCATCAACTAGGTAATAGACATTTACCTGCACAATTTACAGAGAATGAAATGCTTGTTCAATATGACTATTTAGTAGAGGCTTTACTTAAAGACTTAGGTATTCCTTATAGTCATGAAGACCGTAAAGTCAATCAAGCATTCAGACATATAGGACATTCACATGATTGATCATGCACATTTACGCCTGTTTCAATTTTGTGATTCACAATTTCCAACTGGTGCGTTCAGCCACTCATTTGGACTTGAAACGTATATACAGCGTGACACGGTTCACGATGAAGAAACGTTTAAACAATGGCTTGTGTTGTTTTTAAATGAACAATTAACTTATGCTGACGGCTTAACGATGCGTCTTGTTTATGAGGCGCTTAACGAAAATGATACTGAAAAGATTTTATACTTAGATAAAGTGCTTTTCGTTCAAACTCTGCCTAAAGAAACAAGAGTTGGCTCAAAACAAATGGGCAATCGCATGGTCAAGCTTGCAGCTGAACTATATGATAGTGAATGGATTAAGTGGTACCAAACTCAAAATAAAAATAAAAAAGCAAAATTGCATCCAGCAATTGGCTTTACTATGCTCGGTCACCATTTAGGTGTCGATATAGAAACGATAATAGATTATTACCTATATCAAAACGTATCGAGTTTAACACAAAACGCAGTACGTGCAATTCCTTTAGGACAAACTGCCGGTCAAAGAATTGTCCATGGTATGATTCCTTTCATGAAAGATACTAGAAATCATATTATGACACTAGATGAGTCGCAATTAGGTATCACTGCACCTGGTTTAGAAATTAACCAGATGGAACATGAAAATGTAAATGTAAGAATTTTCATATCTTAGGAGGGTATTATATGACAGAGACAGTTAAAATAGGTATCGGCGGCCCTGTAGGTGCAGGGAAAACGCAACTTATTGAAAAAATAGTAAAACAATTGGCAAAAGACATGAGCATTGGTGTTATTACCAATGATATTTATACAAAAGAAGACGAAAAAATCTTAGTTAACTCAGGTGTATTACCTGCAGACCGTATTATCGGTGTTGAAACTGGTGGTTGTCCACATACAGCGATTCGTGAAGACGCATCTATGAACTTTGCTGCAATCGATGAATTAAAAGAACGTCACGAGGACATTGAACTTCTTTTCATCGAATCAGGCGGAGACAATCTAGCTGCAACTTTCAGTCCAGAGCTTGTTGATTTTTCAATTTACATTATCGACGTTGCTCAAGGGGAGAAAATCCCTCGTAAAGGTGGACAAGGCATGATTAAATCAGACTTCTTTGTTATCAACAAAACAGATTTAGCTCCATATGTTGGTGCATCTTTAGACCGCATGGCAGAAGATACAAAAACATTCCGTGGCGATCGTCCATTCGTATTTACTAACCTGAAAACTGATGAAGGCCTAGATAAAGTTCTTGAATGGATAGACAAAGATGTCTTACTTAAAGGTTTAGCTTAATGCCTGATTCAAAACAAAAATGGACTGGTCAATTAGATTTAACCGTTTTTAAAAGCGGTGAAAAATCAGTCGCGCGTGACATCTTTTTTGAAAAAGCTTTAAAAGTCATACGACCAGTCTACTTAAATGGTTCGAATATCCCTACTTTCTATATTGTGAATGTGGGTGGCGGTTATTTAGATGGTGACCGCTATAAGATGGATTTTACTGCAGAAAAAGATGCTAGCGTTATTTTAACGTCACAAGGCGCAACAAAAATCTACAAAACTTTAAACGATCATGTCGAACAATATCAGAACTTTACAGTTAAAGATAATGGTTATATAGAATACGTAGGCGATCCAATTATTGCGTTTGAAAACTCTAAGTTCTTCCAACATAATAAATTCAACTTGAGCGCTAATGCGTCATTATTTTATACAGATATTTTGACGCCAGGTTATTCAAAAGAAGATAAAGACTTCACTTACACTTACATGCACTTATTAAATGAAATTTATGTTGATGATGAACTCGTAACGTTCGATAATATGTTGTTAGATCCGTCTAAAAATAAAGTAGATGGATTAGGATATATGGAAAACTATACACATCTAGGTTCATGCTATTTCATCAATCCCGAAGTAAATCAACACTTCATTGATGATGTATACGAACAAATCAAACACTTCCAACAAGAATATGACTGCCGCTTCGGTATTACTCAAATACCAACACATGGCTTTAGTATTCGTATATTATCGAATAAAACTCAAGTAATCGAACGCATTTTAAATGCAGTACAAAAGTATGTTGTTAATCAAATTTTCGATAGAGATGTCGATTTCTTAAGAAAATATTAATCGAATTTAAAGCACCAATCCGTGAATTAACAATGGATTGGTGCTTTTCTAATTAATAAATGATGATTTACCGAGTGTATACTTCGGGGATTTTATAGTTCATATGTTACAGTAAAAATTAGCTCCCTATAGTGCACGTATATTATTTCCTGGGAAAAGGTGGTTTTAAAATGAATCATTGGGATGATAAATTTGATTCAAATGATTATATTTATGGTAAAGAAGCTAACGCATTTGTTCAAAATATATTTCAAATGCCAAGTACTAAACAAGAAAAAGTCGTTCTCCTAGCTGAAGGTGAAGGCCGTAATGCAATCTACCTTGCTAAGTTAGGTTATGATGTGACAACTTATGATATGTCACAAGTCGGTATTAACAAACAATATAAATTAGCAGAAGAATCTAATGTAGATATAGAAGCAATATATGGTGATATCACACAATCTGATTTAATTCCCCAAGCATCTTTTGATTATAGTATTAACATTTTTGGACACGTACCTAATGAAGGTAAGCAAGGAATGTTTAATAATCTTATTCAACCGTTAGTTACAGGTGGCCATAGTTACTTTGAGTTCTATTCAACTGAACAATTAGCTTATGATACTGGTGGCCCAAAAGATGAATCAATGCTATATGATATTGATGAAATCAAAAACTACTTAGGCCACCTACCTGTAAAAATTCATAAATTAGAAAAAAGTGAAATTGACCGCAATGAAGGTTCTAAACATACAGGCACAGGCTCTATTATTCAAGGGCATATAGAGAAAATATAATATAAAAAAAGAATCTGGATAAACGTCCAGATTCTTTTTTATAATGTTTTGCTTTAATCATATAATTAAATTGTTGCTTCATCTTTCTTACTTAAAAATGTAACAACCAATAACATAATAATTGAAAGTGGTAATCCAACTAAGATTGGATGAATCCCAAACGGATGACCAAGTATTTGCCAAATAACGGCTGACCCAAGTCCACTCCACATTGAAATATTCCCAGCAATTTTTGTAGGTCTTTGCCAGAATAAACCGAAAACAACTGGCGCTAATAAACCTGATACTGACATCGCAGTACCTGTTACCATAAGGTTTACTAACCCAGGAATCATAAGTGATAATATCAAAGAAATAACAGAAACTATTAACACAGATACCTTACTATATAGCAACATTTTCTTTTGACTAGAGATTTTGACATTTGGTTTAATAATGTCGTTAGCAATAGATGAAGCACCTGCAATGAAGAACGAATCTGCACTAGATATAACAGCTGCTAGTAACACCATAATCATAACGACTACTAAAGGAAACGGGAAGACTTCTTGAATCACATGATAATAAACTAATGGTGTCTCAGTTATATCGAGATTCAAACCAAATTTACTGTATACACCGATTAAAACTGTCATCGCGCCTAATATCACCGCAATAATCATTGAAATCCAGTAACCATTTCTCGCAGTTTTTAAATTCTTAGCTGCCCAAATACGTTGCCAAACATCTTGTCTAATAAACTGATAAAAAGCTAATGTTAAAAGATAAATTAAAATTTCATTTGGCGTAATATTAAGAAAATCTAACATATCATTTTGATTCTGGTTAATAGCGTTAGCTTGAACTTCGCTCCAACCACCTGAATAATATATAACCACAAAGAACAACACGATAATACCAACCGTAAGTATCGTACCTTGAATAACATCTTGCCAAATGACAGCTTTCAAACCACCGAGATAAGTTTTGATTGTCAGCAAGACCCAACCTAGAATGATACCAACTGTCATATTTAATCCTAATGTTAAATTTAAAATAGAAGCAATAGCGACAAATTGCATACCTGTCATCGCACAATAAGCAAATAAGAAACTGATAACAGTAGGAATACGTGCAGATTCACCATAACGAAGCGCAGTGTAATCACCTATCGTTACCATGTTATATTTTTCACCTAATAATCTAATACGCTTTAAGAAGAATAATGCAAGAATGATAACGGCACTTATCATCGTAATATGTATCCATTGCTGGCCCATACCTAACGTATATCCATTTTCCATATACCCTAGCAATGTAGCACCACCTACACCTGTACCAACAAATGTTAAAATCAATGGGATGACTGATACAGTTCTACTCGCCATATTATAGTCATCGTATGTTTTTATATTTCGCTTTATGTATAAAGACATGATTAGTAAAAACACAAAATAAATTATGATTATAAAACCTAGAACAAATTGTTCATTGTTATTAAACACTACAATACCACCTCGTAAATATGATGTTTTCACAATAAATTAAGCTTATTGTTATTTTTAACTCAATTGAAATCTTATCACTTAAGTAAGAATTATGAAAGCACCTTTTTATAGTATTGAGTTTACTTTGAATAACCCCCTGTTTCTTCCGGATAAACAACCTCGCCATCATCTTCTATAATTGGCATTGCACCCCATTGTCCGAGTTTATGTGGCACTATTTTTATTCCTTCTTTATCGTTCAATATAATATGTTTAACTTCTGTATCATGTGCCACTAACCAATTGCTTATAATTAAACGATGACATCTTGAAGGATGTTGTTCTGCACATAAAATTGCTACAGTATCATTTTTAGTATCATTAATTAATGATTTAATACCTGTTTTGAAATCGTCTGTTAATGTGTAGTCTGCATAATTATGAAATGATTGGTTTTTCCAACCTTCATTTAAAGTTTCCCCTACTTCTTGAGATAGTTTTCGTCTTCCACCTAATAACTCTATATGATGGTAATTTATATCATGATTTTTCAGCCATTTCTTAAATGATCCTTGATTGTACTGCGGATGTTTTTTGCTATTAGGAAATGCACGAACATCAACAATCATTGTGATATGAGCCTTTTTCAACATCTTTAGAAAAGTATCTAACTCATAATCAAAATGACCTATAGTATATACACACATAAATTTCATTACCTCCATGTTTACAGATCTTTTTCATGTGAAACATCTTAGTTCCAAGTGTAGTTACATTTTATACATTGTATCATTTTATTTATTAATCCAAACCAAAATAAAATCCTATCAATAAATGATAGGATACATAAACACTGAAGTTTAATTATTGAGTTTGAACTTCTGGAGCAATATCACAACTA
>X87_Garden_Dormouse__coassemble_39_pt1 | contig 33159 bp, 28 predicted proteins | sample X87_Garden_Dormouse__metabat2_low_PE_004 | metagenome-assembled genome bin X87_Garden_Dormouse | reverse complement strand
TAAGTTTAGCTAACTCATCTTGAAACGGTAATTGTTTAATTTCTTGTTTACGCTGTTCAGTCTCAGTAATCAAATTTCGCTTTGATGTATGCAACCATAACATTATACCAATACCAATTAATATAATGATGATAATTGCAAGTGTTATATAAATTGCCATTATGTATTCTCCTCCTAAATCGTTCTCTTTATTATAACGTAAAATATTTATCCAACAAACCTTTTTCTGTGCAATTTGTATCTAAAGTTCTAAAATAGATTTATAATTTAAAAAAATAATGAAAAGAGGAATAAATATGTCTGAACATAATTTGAATTATTCACTATTAAGCAAACAATTAGATGGCCTTTTATCAGGTGAAAAAGACCTAATTGCAAATTTAAGTAATACATCTGCTTTTATTAATCAATTTTTACCCGAAATTAATTGGGTAGGTTTTTATCTTATTAAGAATAATGCATTAAAACTTGGTCCGTTTCAAGGATTACCTGCTTGCGTTGATATAGAAATTGGTAAAGGCGTATGTGGAACAGCTGTAGAAAATAACTCAACTCAGCTTGTAGATGATGTCAATGCCTTCCCTGGGCATATAGCTTGTGATGCAAACAGTAAATCTGAAATAGTTATACCACTATATTATAACAAAGAAGTTATCGGTGTGTTAGATATAGATGCACCAATAAAAGCAAGATTTACAGAAAAAGATAAAGATGGTTTAGAACAACTTGTGCAAGTACTCGAAAAGCATCTCTATATCTAAAAATAGTTTGACATTACCCATCAAGAACAGTATACTATTCTTTGTGTGAATTAACGGAAGTAGCAGTTAAATATTATAGGGCTCTATGTTATTCCCAGAGAAGGCGTGTTGTGTAACCGCGGCTGCAAGGTGAAGGCACACAAATATAACATATCCATATGAGCATTTAACATTCTTTCTTGTTTCTTCATAACAATCAAACAAGAAAAAGGAGGAACTTCAAAATGGCAAGATTTAGAGGTTCAAACTGGAAAAAATCACGTCGTTTAGGTATTTCATTAAGCGGCACAGGTAAAGAATTAGAAAAACGTCCATATGCACCAGGACAACACGGCCCTACTCAACGTAAAAAATTATCTGAGTATGGTATGCAATTACAAGAGAAACAAAAATTACGTTACATGTACGGAATTAACGAACGTCAATTCCGCACTATCTTCGACAAAGCTGGTAACATGCAAGGTGTTCACGGTGACAACTTCATGGCACTATTAGCTTCTCGTTTAGATGCTGTAGTATACCAATTAGGTTTAGCACGTACTCGTCGTCAAGCACGTCAATTAGTTAACCATGGTCACATCACTGTAGATGGTGGTCGCGTAGACATCCCATCTTACACTTTAAAACCAGGTCAAACTATTGGTGTTCGTGAAAAATCACAAAAATTAAACATTGTTGCTGAATCTGTAGAATTAAGTAACCACGTACCTGAGTACTTAACATTTGATGCTGATAAATTAGAAGGATCATTTGTACGCGTTCCAGAACGTAGTGAATTACCTGCTGAAATCAATGAACAATTAATCGTTGAGTACTACTCTCGTTAATAGTTTAAATTTATATCCCCACTCCATTCGGAGCGGGGATTTTTTTATAAGATTTTATTCATTTAACCATTCACTTAAACTTTGAGGATAATCTGTAATAACGCCATCTACTCCAATTTCTATCATTCTTACAAAATTATGATAATCATTTACAGTGTAAGGTAATATTTTTAAACCATGCGCATGTATACTTTTCACAAACCCTTTCGTAAGCAATTTATAATTTGGATTTAAATACTGAGCATATTCACTTATTTTTTGTATTGTATCATTTCTAATAAGACGATGTCTTTTACTTATCAGCACACCAAGTTTTATATTTTTATTTAATTCTCGAACCTTTTTCACGCTGTTTCTATCAAATGATTGGATAATAATACGATTGATATCAAGCCCTGTCTTAATAATTTCATTTATTAACTCTTCTTCTATGCCTGGATATTTATCTGGATGTTTAACTTCTATTAGTAATTTAATATTGGTAGGCTTGATAAGCTGTAATACTTCTTGTAGCAATGGTATACGTTCTCCTATAAATTTCTCTCCTTTCCATTTACCTATATCATATTTTAATAATTCATCATAAGTTAAATCTTTAATGGTACCTTGTTCTAAAGTTGTTCTTTCAGTCGTAGGATCATGCATAACAACTAATTTTCCATCTTTAGTTCTATGTATATCAATTTCTAACATATCGATGTTTAATGTGAGAGCATATTTATAAGATGCTATCGTATTTTCAGGTATCAATGAAGGAACACCTCTATGTGCTACCTTAATTATTGAATTTATACTGTTCAGATTCATTGTCTACTCCTTAATTATCCGTCATAATGTAAAGTATACCTAAAATTATTTATTTAAAGAAAGGAAAAATAATTATGACTACACATATTTTTGACTTAAAAGGAACATGGACTAAAGGTAGAAATACTTCAGGCCATATTACAACTAATAATTTATCAACGAGAGTTTCGATTCCAGAGGTTATGGACGGACCTGAAATTGGCACAAATCCTGACGAAATGTTACTAGGCGCAGCTTCAACTTGTTATATGATTACTTTAGCGGCAATGATTGAGCGTTCTGAAATTGAAATCGAAAGAATTGAAGTTGATTCAAAAGGATATGTTGATGTAGAAAATGGTGTCATTACTTATAAAAAAATAGAACACTATCCTGTAATTTATATTGGGGAGGAACCTGATGAAGATTTACAAGGAAAACTTAAAAGACTTGTTCAAAAAGCAGAAGAATCTTGTATGGTGACACGTGCCTTAGCTGGAAATGTTCAAGTTATTGCCAGTGGTGAAGTAAGATATTGATATGAAAGCGTTTTAATCTGAATTTTCTATAAATTCACTATATTTTTATTATTTTCTTTGCTACAATATAGAACATAAATTCAATAAGGAGTGTATATAAATATGTATCAACATGATTCTTTATTACTCGCACCAGGTCCTACGACAGTTCCTAGGCAAATTCTAGAAAGTATGAACTTACCTATGACTGGTCATAGAACAAAGGAATTTAGTCAAATTATTCATCAAGCATCAAGAGATCTACAAACAATTTTTGGGGCTAAAAACCCTGTAGCTATCCTTACTTCTTCAGGGACAAGCGCTTTAGAGGCGGCAATGGTCAATATCGTAAACCCAGACGACCATATCGTGATTATAGTATCAGGCGCTTTTGGAGACAGGTTTAAAAAGATAGCTGCTTCCTATCCATTTAACGCTCATATTTTTGAAGTTGAATGGGGAAATGGTGTAGACATAGAAGAATTCGAAGCATATATTAATGCACTCGACGAAAATATAACTGCTGTATTCACTCAATTTTGTGAAACATCGACTTCAGTGAAACATCCTATCCGTGAATTAGGTAAATTAGTACATGATATTGATCCAAATATTTATTTTGTAGTAGATGGTGTAAGCATCATTGGTGCTGTAGACGTAGATATGGAAAGAGACAATATTGATTTATTAGTTGCGGGTAGTCAAAAAGCTATCATGCTACCTCCAGGTGCTGCTTTTGTAGCTTATAATGATCGATCTATAGAAAGATTTAAAGAAGTTACAACATCACGTTTTTATTTAGACTTAAATAAATACATTACTTCATTAAATGATGATTCTACTCCTTTCACACCAGCAGTTTCACTTATAAGAGGTGTTCAAACTTATTGTGATTTAATTAATGAAGAGCAATTCGAAAATACTATTAAGCGTCACGAAGTGTGTAAAGAAGCTGTTAGAGCTGGTATAAAAGCATTAGATATCGATTTATTAGTAGAAGATCAATTTGCATCCCCTACTGTTACAGCATTTGTACCTAATAAAGAAGAAGTAAAACCAATTAAAGATGAATTACTAAATCGTTTTAATATAACAATTGCTGGTGGTCAACAACATCTTAAAGGTTCAATTTTAAGAGTTGGACACATGGGTAAAGTGTCGCCTAATGATATGTTGAAATTCATTAGTGCATTAGAAATTGTATTATCAGAACTAAGAGGTACATCCGTACTCGGAAAAGGTATCACAAAATTCCAGGAGGTAATTAATCAATATGTTTAAAGTTATAGTCGTAGACCCAATTTCAGAAGAAGGTCTAAAAAGTTTATTAGAACATGATAATTTTGAAGTTGATATTAACACAGGTCTATCTGAATCAGAACTTACTGAAATTATAGGCAATTACGATGCATTAATAGTAAGAAGTCAGACTCAGATAACTCCTCCTATATTAAGTGCTGCAAAACAATTACGTGTGATTGCACGCGCAGGTGTTGGCGTTGATAATATTGATGTTGATTATGCAACAAAAGAAGGAATATTAGTAATCAACGCACCAGATGGTAATACAATTTCTGCAACTGAACATTCTATGGCTATGATTTTAGCGATGGCTAGAAATATTCCTGAAGCTCATCGTTCATTGCAAGAAGGAAACTGGGATAGAAAAACATTCCGCGGTACGGAGTTATATCAAAAAACACTAGGTGTTATTGGTGCTGGCCGAATTGGTCTTGGTGTTGCAAAAAGAGCACAAAGCTTTGGTATGAATATACTCGCATTCGATCCTTATTTATCAAGCGATGAAGCAAAGCGTTTAGAGGTTACACGAGCTACAGTTGAAGAAATTGCAGAACAAGCAGACTTTATAACAGTACATACTCCTCTTACACCTAAAACTAAAGGTATTGTAAATGAGGACTTTTTCAATTTAGCGAAACCCAATTTACAAATCATTAACGTTGCTAGAGGTGGTATTATAGACGAAGACGCCTTAATTAAAGCATTAGATGAAGGTAAAATTGCTAAAGCTGCACTCGATGTATTTACAGAAGAACCAGCAAACAACACACCTTTAACGCAACACGATAAAATCATTGTAACTCCTCACCTAGGTGCATCTACAATTGAAGCACAAGAAAAAGTAGCGGTATCTGTGGCAAATGAAATCATTGATATTTTTGAAAATAATAATGTTTTACATGCTGTGAACGCCCCTCAAATTTCTGGTGATGTCGAAGAAGAATTAAGACCGTTTGTACAGTTAAGTAGAACTACTGGCGAAGTAGGTATACAATTATTTGATAAAGGACCACGTGAACTTAAAATTAAATATCATGGTGAAATAGCTTTAGATGATACAAGTTTAATTACACGCCAATTAGTAATGGGTGTGCTAAAACAAGATTTAGGCGATCACGTAAACCTTATAAATGCATTAGTTTTACTAAATGAACAAGGTGTAACTTATCAAATAGAGAAGAATAGTAAAAAATATGGTTTCAGTAACTATATAGAACTTGAGTTAATCAATAAAGAACATTCAGTTAAAATTGGTTCAACCGTTCTTAATGGATATGGTCCTCGCATCGTAAGAATCAACGACTATCCGGTAGATTTCAAGCCTGAAAAACATATGTTAATTATTAATCATAATGACCGTCCAGGTATTGTTGGTAAAATGGGACAATTACTTGGAGAGCATAAAATAAATATCGCTTCAATGCACTTAGGTAGACATTCTATCGGCGGCGAAGCAATGATGGTACTTTCAATTGACCAAGAAGCAACTGATGAAACTATTTCAGACCTTTATGGCATTGATGGTTTCCAAAGAATTAATAAAGTAGAATTAGATAAACCAATAGATTAATCTATAAATATAAAAGAGAGTCTGGGACAATTATTATGTCCCAGACTCTCTTTTTTATCTTTATCAACTCTATTTAATTAGTATATTTCTAATATCCAATACATTATCTACTATATAATCTGCGTCATTTTCTTCTAATTCTGCTCTAGCTGCTTGCCCTTTCAGTCCTGTTAAAGTGCCTATGAAAGTTGCGCCTGTTTTCTTAGCGCTTAGAAGATCTGCTAACGAATCGCCTACTATATATATTTCTTTATCTTTAAATGCCTTTTCTTGATTATTAATATAAGTTAAATAATTTTCATCACTATTACCACCGTGTGCTATTAAATAGCTAAATGGGTTTGGTTTACCTAAAGGTTTGTGCTCTGGGTATGTAGTTTCAGCATTTAGCACTTCCGAAGCAGTACCAATATGATATTCATCAAATTGTGTTAACCAACCAATCGTTTCAAAAGGCACTAGTGTTTCTGTTCTTGGTCTCCCAGTTGCTATACCAATTTGAAAACCATTATTTTTTAAATCAGTTAATAATTCATTTACTTTAGTAATGTCTGCTAACACAACTTCTTCTTTTATGTAGCCTTTCTTAAAATCAGTTTTAGCTGATTTCTTTTCAACTTCTTCATATAGTTCGAAACCTAAATACCATTCTTGATAAAGTTCTTGCGCGATATCCCAGAAACGGCTTTTCAATTCAAAAATAGAAGCATCTTCAATATTTAATTGAGATTTTGCAAATTCAATTAAGTCAGAGTAAATATTTTCTTTACCAGAAGTTGCTTGAGATAAAAATTCAAGTGGCGTTTCAAGCTCGATATTATAGTTACTTAATTCTTTAGACCACCCTTTTAATGTTTCTATAGAAAAGTTTTGATTACTCAAGTCAAATTTACTTGTATTTGCTTTTTTTAATAAATCAATTAAATGTGTACTAATCACTATAAAAAGCATATCCCAATTGGAATTTAAGCCTAATGATTTAAGTTGATTTAAAATTTTGTCATCTAGAAATACATCTTTTCTAATTTTTCTAATATCATTTTCACTTAAATGAGTTAAATCTATAGTGCTTTGTAAATTTAAAAATTGGTCACTATATAACATTTCATATACAGTTAAAGCCGAAACGTCAAAACACCTTTCTTCACTTAAAAACACACCATCTACATCGAACAATATTTGTTTCATAATATGCCTCCATTTTTAGAACATTCTGATTATAATTTTATCATATCTATATATTTAAAACAGTAGATATTGTGGTCCTTTTAAATGAAAACGTTTTATATTAAAATTCTATAAATATTTAAGAGAGCGAGGCAGAAATCTTATTAAAAAATAAGATTTCTGCCTCGCTCTCTTAAGATAAATTGTTATTTTTTATTAGCTTTATTAGCAATATAAGTTACTTCTTTTTGAAGTGTATTTGTTCTTTCTTCTAATAATTCCATTACTTTTGCAATTTTTTCACTTTTTTTCATATCACTAGGAAATTCACTTGGATTTATAGGATCGCCATATTTGATAAAAGATTTATGTCTAAATGTAAAAATAGACTTCACTTTTTTAGGTCCTTCAAACGCTGCAGGTATAATAGGTTTATTACTTAAGACAGCTATTGTTGCAGCGCCTCTTTTTAGTGGCGCTTCGCCCGCTTCTGCTCTATGTCCAGATGGAAATATTCCTACGCTTTTTCCTTGGTTTAATAGTTTTACAGGTGTTTTTAAAGTGCTTGGTCCTGGTTTTTCTCTATCTACTGGAAAAGCATTTAACGAATGGAAAAACTTATCTGACCAGTCTTTAGAGAACAATTCTTTTTTAGCCATATAATGAATTTCTGTAGGATATAAACTTAGTGCTAACATAATTACTTCAACATAACCACTGTGTGTACATGTCACAATATATGGTTGTTCTGGTACTTTTTCTTTATTAATAATCACGAGTTGTTTTCCGAATTTTTGAAACACTGAATACAATACACTACTTGCAAATTTATACATATGTTGACCACTCTCTTCTTAATGATATTCATATTTTATCACTCTACAACTTTAGTCTCAAGTTTTCATACAAAATATTGTAACAATTAAAATACATCATATTATTGGCAATTTTTCTTGATTTCTATAATAATTATTTTATGGATAGCATTAAGGAGGCGTTAAGTAAACATGGATCAAAATGATCAAAATCAAAATTCAAATCAACTAAATGGTACTTCAAATGAATATTACTACAAAAAGAAAAATAATATTCCGTGGTACCAAAGTTGTCTTATTCCATTTTTATCAGGTATTCTTGGTGCAGCTTTAATACTTGCACTATTTTTTGGCGGTTCTAAATTATTGGATGTATTTAATTCAACCAATGATGATGCCAATGTTACAAACGCGCCAGCAAGTGAAAAAGGTGGAAACACTAAAGATAAGGAAGCGAAAAACAATTCGGTTTCTAAAATGGTCGAAGATGTCTCCCCTTCTATTGTCGGAGTTATAAACAAACAAAAAGTGAGTGGCTTAGAATCATTTTTTGGAGGTAATAATTCTGAAGGTTCAGATGAATCACAAGAAACTGGTGCCGGAACAGGCGTGATTTATCAAGTCGATAAAAATAGCGCTTATATTGTGACTAATAATCACGTTATTGAAGGTGCTAATGAAATTGAAGTTAGACTTCATAACGATAAAGCTGTAAAAGCTAAATTAGTTGGTAAAGATGTTATGACAGATTTAGCAGTACTTAAAATTGATGGTAAATATGATATTAATCCTGTTAAATTCGCAGATTCTTCAAAAGTTAAAGCTGGTGAAACTGTATTTGCACTAGGTAATCCTCTTGGTGTAGAATTTGCAAATAGTGTTACCCAAGGTATTATATCTTCTGAAGAACGTACTATGAATGTTCAAACATCTGAAGGTGTTACAGAAGCAACTGTTATTCAAACTGATGCTGCAATCAACCCAGGTAATTCTGGTGGTGCTCTTGTCGATTTAAATGGTAATTTAATCGGTATTAACTCTATGAAAATATCACGACAAGATGTTGAAGGTATAGGTTTTGCCATACCAAGTAATGAAGTTAAACATATCATTAAAGATATTATGGACGATGGAAAAGTAACTAGACCATACATTGGTATTAGTATGATTTCAATCGACGATATCCCTGACCAATATAAAAAAGAATTAAAACTTACTGTTGATAGTGGCGTATACATTTCAGAAGTTGACGAGAAAGCAAATAATGGAATTAAAAAGGGCGATGTCATCACTGAAATAGATGGTAAGAAAGTTAAAGATGATTCGGATATTCGAAATTATATTTATAATGATAAAAAACCAGGTGACAAAATCACTCTAAAAGTCGTTAGAGATGGTAAAGAAAAATCAGCAAAAGTCACATTAAAAGAACAGAATTAAAAACTAACTAGGGACATAAATATTAATTCAAAATAAATAAGCATATCACTTAACTAATATTTTAGTTCATAAGTGATATGCTTATTTTTATAAAAACATGACTATTACACATTTTAATGTCTCAGCCTGGTTCTTTATAAAGGCAGTGTATGTGTTATTAGAATCCTCTGCCAGCACCACCGCCGGAGAAGCCGCCGCCTCCGCCGAAACCGCCGCCAGAAAATCCGCCACCGGAACTACCAGGTGGCCCACCAAACATAAACGGTCCAGCCGAACCTCTTCTCGTTCTTCTTCTTGTACCGCCTCGTGGTGGTTTACCTCCACCATTTAAGAAATAAATAATGAAAAATATAATGATAAAAATAATAAATACTATAAAAGGAATTTTACCTAAACCACTACTTTGTGGTTCATCCTCAGTAAATTTTTCCCCGTCATATCCATAGCTTTTAGCAATTTCGTCCCAAACTGCGTCATACAATTTAGTTAAACCTTTACTATAATATGCTTTAGATTTATTTTTATCGGAAGTTTTTGCTGCTTTTTCTTGATAAGGCATAAAATTATCATCTATTAATTGTCCTACTTTTGAATCATTTAATACGCCTTCAAGTCCATCTCCAACAGCTATATCTATACCTCTATTATTATTTTCATTACCATTATCTAAATTAAGTAGAATAACTATACCACGGTTATGTTTCTGGTCGCCTACTTTATAATGACGTCCTGCCTCGAGCGCATAGTCTTGCCTAGGTGTTTGACCAATTGATTTCATTGTCATTAACATAATATCTGCGTCGGTACCATCTTGTAGTTTTTGACCTTTTTTATTTATGTTGTTCTTATCTTTATCTAATACTAAATTAGCATGATCTTGAACAAATACTGGCTTTTCAAGTTTAGGAAATTTATCCGCTGCAAAAGCTGTCGAGCTAAACGTGAGTAAAATTGCGATTATTAATAAATTTACGCGTTTTAAAAATTGATTCATTAAGAATCATCTCCACCAAAGTCAACTTTAGGTGCATCTTTTGCTTCACCTTTTGCTTGGAAATATTCTTTCTTATCAAAATTGAATAAACCAGCTATGATACTTGATGGGAATTTACGTGTTGCTTGATTATATTCATTAATAGAATCGTTATAATCTTTTCTTGCAACAGCAATTCTGTTTTCTGTTCCAGCAAGTTCATCTCTTAAACCTGTGAATTGTTTATCTGCTTTTAAGTCTGGATAATTTTCACTTATCGCTATTAATCGGCTTAATGCACTATTTACTTCACCATTTGCTTCTGCTTTTTCTTGTGGCGTATTTGCACCGGCTAATTTACTTCTTGCATCTGAAACATCTTTAAACACTTTCTCTTCATGTTTCGTATAACCTTTTACTGTATCAACTAAGTTAGGTATTAAATCTACACGTCGTTGTAATTGGTTGTCGATATTAGATAGAGATTTGTCCGCTTCTTCTTCTAATCCTACCAACCTGTTATATGGTCCAATCATGATTAAACCAAGAATAACGAATACTGCTACAACAGTAATTATGGGTGCTAAGTATTTTTTCATTATTAAACTTCCTTTCACTGAATTTTACACTATTCATTATACATTATATGGTAGATAAAACTATAATTCTACAATAGAAAAGGAGTGGTAAAGAAATCTAGTATTTATAACAAGATTTCATTGTCCCTCTCCTTTTCTAAATTTTTATGAATATTTAACCATTGTATATTTCTTCTTACCTCTTCTTACAATTGTAAATTCATCTTCAATTTTGTCTTCAGTAGTAATTTCATGATTAACATCTTGAATTCTTTCACCATTTAAATATATTGCACCATTATTAATGTCTTCTCTTGCCTGTCTCTTAGATGGAGATACACCCGCTTCTATAATAAACTCTACTAATTGAGTTGTTTCTTTACTAACTACAGCTGTTGGCACATCTTTGAAACCTGCTTCGATTTCATCTTTTGTTAAAGATTTAATATCTCCTTTGAATAAAGCATTTGTAATTCTTTTTGCTTCTTCTACAGCATCTGGACCATGGATAAACCCAACCATTTCTTCAGCAAGCACTTTCTGTGCTTCTCTTAAATGAGGCGCTTCTTCTACCGTTTTTTCTAATCTTTCAATTTCTTCTCTGTCTAAGAAAGTAAAGTATTTCAAGTATTTAACAACATCTGCGTCTTGTGAATTAATCCAGAATTGGTATAACTCGTATGCAGAAGTTTTACTTCTATCTAACCAAACTGTACCTGATTCTGATTTACCGAATTTTTTGCCATCTGCTTTTGTAACTAATGGAATTGTGAATCCAAACGCCTCAGTTTCACCATACATTCTTCTCATTAAGTCAAGACCCGCTGTAATGTTACCCCATTGATCTGAACCACCGATTTGCATTTTACAGTCGTAATTTTTATTTAAATAACCGAAATCAATAGCTTGTAAAATCATATAAGTAAATTCAGTGTATGATATGCCCATTTCCAAACGTGCTTTTACTGAATCTTTACCTAACATATAATTCACACCAACATGTTTCGCATAATCTCTTAAGAAAGAAATTAAATCTATTTCTTTCAACCAATCTTTATTATTTACTAAAATTGCAGCATCTTCGCCTTCAAATTCAAAAATCTTATGCATTTGATTCATAATGCCACGAACGTTTTCTTCGACTTGTTCATCAGTCTGTAATTTTCTTTCCTCAGTTCTTCCAGAAGGATCACCAATCATACCTGTACCTCCGCCTACTAAAACAATAGGTGTATGACCATGATTTTGGAATCTTCTTAAAGTTAAATAAGGTAATAAATGCCCTATATGTAAACTATCTGCAGTTGGATCTGCACCACAGTATATTTTTACTGACTCTTTATTTAATAATTCTTCAATTCCCTCTTCATCAGTTTGCTGATAAACAAGGCCTCTCCATTTTAAATCTTCTAATAATGCATTTGCCATAATATTTTCCTCCTCCAAAATAAAATAAAATAAAATAAAAAAGCACCCTTACAATAAAATGTAAGGGTGCTTGAATACACGGTACCACCATACTTATGACATTATTATGTCATCTCTCATTAATGTTACGTACATTAAAAACGTAGAACTATTTTTTACAAGGTGTATTCACAATTACCTCTTTATCAGTTCCCAGCACCACTGACTCTCTTAAAAAGATAATAATCATTACTTCTCCTTTAGTTCATCACAATCTGCAATTAATTACAAAGTATAAAGCTAACAATTTTAAAAGTCAATATTATTTATATATGTTATAATTATGATGATTAGATTGGAGGTTAAAATTTGAGTTCAAATCAGTCTAAAAATAAATTCAAAGATCAATTTAATCGTTCAAGTAAGAAATATAAAAATACTTTTAAAGAAGCAAAATGGACTCCAAAACTAATATTCTTTACAACTTACCAAGTCATAAGCAATTTGTTTTTTATTATTCTTTTTATTAGTTGTTTATTACTAGCATTAGGTTTAGGTATTGGTGGCGGATACTTTGCAGGCCTCGTCAAAGATGAAAAAGTGATGTCTAAGAAAGAAATGAAAGAACAGCTTTATTCTATGACCGAAAGCACGTCTGTATATTTTGGTTCTGGAGAATCTCTTGGCCGATTAAAAAGTGATGTCCAAAGGGATGTTATTAAGGGAAATGAAATAAGTGATAATGTAAAAAATGCACTTATAGCAACAGAAGACGAAGAGTTTTACCAACATAATGGTATTGTACCAAAAGCATTTTTACGTGCCTCAGTACAAGAAGTACTAGGTAGTTCAAATTCTTCTGGTGGTAGTACTTTAACGCAACAATTAGTTAAAAATCAGTTATTAACAAATGAAACATCATTCGAACGTAAAGCAAAAGAAATGCTGCTATCTATGAATGTCGAAAAAAACTTATCAAAAGATGAAATTATAGACAGTTATTTAAATGTAGTATCATTTGGACGTAACTCTAATGGGTCTAATATTGCAGGTATTGAATCAGCTGCACAAGGTGTATTTGGAAAATCTGCTAAAAATTTAAATGTTGCACAATCAGCTTATTTAGCAGGATTACCTCAAAACCCATATACTTACACACCATTTTTACCAAACGGTGATTTAAAAGATGATAAATCATTAGAGTTTGGTATTAATCGTCAGCACTATGTACTTAAAAGAATGTATCAAGAAGAAAAAATCAGTAAAAAAGAATACGATGAAGCTTTAAAATTTGATATTAAAAAATCATTTGTCGATAAAGTTGAAGAACCAAATCAAAAATATCCATTCTTAACTGAAGAAGTGGAAGATCGTACAATCGACATTTTAAAATATCATTTAGCTAAAAAAGATAACATTTCTAAGAAAGAATTAGACCAAACGCCAGTGTTAATGACTAAATATACTGAGAAAGCTAATAAAGCAATGCGTACTGAAGGATACAGAGTCGATACAACAATCGAAAAAGATATGTATGACACTCTTCAAGATGTAAAAAATAATTCAAATAGCTATTCTTGGGATAGAGAAGCAAGCTACACTAATGCGGAAGGTAAAAAAGCAACAAAAGATTTCCAACACGAAGTTGGTGCATTACTAAAAGAAAATGGTAGCGGTAAGATCTTAGCATTTGTAGGTGGTCGTGATTATGAAAAATCACAAATCAATCACGCAACAAAAGCAAAAAGATCACCTGGTTCTACAATGAAACCACTCTTAACTTATGCACCAGCATTTGAACATGGTTTAATCACACCAAACACTGCTTTACTAGATAAAAAGTTTGATATCAATGGTTATTCACCTGATAACTATGATAGAAGAGAGTTTGGACCCGTAACTGTAGATTATGCATTAAGAAATTCACTTAACTTAAGTACATTAAGATTATACAGTAACGTACAGGATTATAAACCATGGGAAAACCTTAATAAAATGGGTATGAACGTACCAGAAAACGTACAAGATGGATTAGCTCTAACATTAGGTACAGCTGACTTCACTTTAGGACAAGATGTTGATGGATTTAGTACTTTAGCTAATAAAGGTGAATATAACGATAGTTATATGATTGAATCCATTAAAACACGTGACGGTGAAGTTGTTTACCAACATAAGAAAGACCCTAAACGTATATTCAGTGAATCTACTACTTATTTAACAACTGATATACTAAAAGGTGTACTAGACGATGGGTCAGGTTATCAAATTAAAGATTCTTATGATGGAACATGGGCAGCTAAAACAGGTACATCAGAATCTGGTAAAGACAGCTTATTAGTAGGATATACACCGAAAGTAACATTAGGTATTTGGATGGGCTATGATCAACCAATTACATTTGACGAAGATAGTCATTATCAAATCTTTATGTGGAGAGATATGGTTAACGCCCTATCAAATACAGATAGAGAGAAATTAGGATATGACAGCGATTTCGAAAAACCAAGTACAGTTAGTGAGAAGACAATTTGTCAATACACAAACTCTACTGGTAGTTGTAGTAAAGGCGAATCAAAAGCTTCTACATTAATCTCTGATAAAGTAGATACTTCTGAAAAAGACATTTATTCAGAATCAGTATTGAAACGACTTGGTATTGCTGTAGATGGAAATACATCATCTAAAATCAAACCTAAAGAGAAAGTATCTAAAAACTCTAAAGAAGCTTGGTCATACAACTCAAGCGAAAACAAAAAAGCAGATTCAGATAGCGGTAAACCATCCAGTGGTACAAGTACTAAACCACCAAGTGGTGACTAACCTAATTATCATAAAACGAATATAATAAAAACAGGTTGAGACAATTATTTATATCCCAACCTGAAACTTAAAACATCAATCCTTTAGTTTTATAACTTTCGGATTGATGTTTTTTTATTTGATATATGATATTTTTTAGAATAAACCTTTCGCTGTGCCATCTTCATTAACATCCATATTCAAAGCAGCTGGTTGTTTCGGTAATCCAGGCATCGTCATAATATCTCCTGTCAATGCTACTATAAAACCCGCCCCTGTTTTCGGCAATAATTCTCGTATTGTTATATCAAATTCTGTAGGCGCACCTAATTTTGTAGGATCATCGGTAAATGAATATTGTGTTTTAGCGACGCATACTGGATATTTATCCCAACCATTTTCTTTTATTGTTTTCAATTGTTTATAAGCTTTATCTGTAAATTTGACTGTACGACCACCGTAAACTTTTTGAACGATGGTTTCAAGCTTATCTTCTATAGACATTTCTAAATCATATATTGGTTTAAATTGTTGAGGTTTTTCTAGTACTTTTAAAACTTCTTTTGCTAAATCTATACCTCCTTTACCACCTTTTTCCCAAACTTCAGTTAAAGCAACTTTCACACCTTGCTCTTTACACCAATCTTCAACAAATTTTACTTCTTCATCCGTATCATGAATAAAAGCATTGATTGCTACAACTGGCTCTACACCAAATTGTTTAATATTTTCAATATGTTTATTTAAGTTTACAATACCTTTTTTGACTGCTTCTACATTCTCAGTTTTTAGTTCATTTTTTGAAACGCCGCCGTGCATTTTTAAAGCTCTAATAGTAGCTACAATTACAATAGCACTTGGATCAAATCCTGCTTTACGCGCTTTTATGTCTAAAAATTTTTCTGCCCCTAAATCGGAACCAAACCCACTCTCTGTTACAACAACATCCGCTAGTTTACGCGCAGTATTTGTTGCAATAATTGAATTACAACCGTGAGCAATATTAGCAAATGGCCCACCATGTACTAGTGCTGGTGTACCTTCAATAGTTTGAACAATATTAGGTTTGATAGCATCTTTTAAAATGAGCGTTAAAGCTCCTTCTACTTTTAAGTCTCTTACTGTTACAGGTTTTTTATCGACTGTATAACCGACAGTTATATTGGCAAGGTTTTCTTTCAAATCTTCTATTCCGTTTGAAAGACAGAATATCGCCATTATTTCAGACGCTACAGTTATATCAAATCCATCTTCTCTTGGAACACCTCTACCTGGTCCACCTAGTCCAACAACTACTTGTCGTAGTTCTCTATCGTTCATATCTAATACACGTTTCCATTCAATTCGTCTTGAATCTATATTGAGTTCATTACCATGATATATATGATTGTCTATAAAAGCAGATAATGCATTATTAGCAGTTGTAATAGCATGTAAGTCACCATTAAAATGCAAATTAATTTCTTCCATTGGGAGTACTTGAGCGTAACCTCCCCCAGTCGCTCCACCTTTCATGCCAAAAACAGGTCCTAGTGATGGTTCACGTAGAGCTACCATAACTTTTTCATTCAATTGATTTAAAGCATCAGCTAGACCTACTGTTACAGTAGATTTCCCTTCTCCTGCTGGTGTTGGACTCAATGCTGTAACTAATACAACTTTCCCTTTTTCTGTTTTATCTTTTAATTTTGTAATATCAACTTTCCCGCGAAAATGTCCATAAGGTTCAAGTGCCTCGTTTGTTATACCTACTTTTTCAGCTATTTCATTAATGCGTTTTAACGTACTTTGATTTGCAATTTCTAAATCTGATAAATGACTCAAGCTCATTCACTCCTTAAATTTAAATAACAAATTCATATGTATACCTTTTCAACTTCTATCTTTAGCATATACAAATATGCATAAAAAGTCGATTAATATTATTGTGAAATTCATATGAAATACCGTTGTTAAAAATCAAATTTTTGACATAAAGAAAGCCAAGAAACTCCTTTATATTTAAAGGATTATTCTTGGCTTTTTAATATGATTAATATTAACTTATTCTTCTAAAGTAGATAAATCTCCTGCTGGTAAGTCTAGTTCCCAAGCTTTTAATACACGTCTCATAATTTTACCTGAACGTGTCTTAGGTAATTTATCCTTAAATTCTATCTCACGAGGTGCTGCATGCCCAGCTAAACCTTCTTTAACAAACTTTCTTATTTCTTCTTTTAGTTCATCAGATTCTTCATATCCATCTCTTAAACCAATGAATGCTTTAATAATTTCTCCACGAACTGGATCTGGTTTACCTATTACACCCGCTTCAGCAACTGCTGGATGTTCAACAAGTTTAGATTCAACTTCAAACGGTCCTACTCGTTCACCTGCAGTCATGATGACATCATCAACACGCCCTTGGAACCAGTAATAACCATCTTCATCTTTATAAGCTGAATCTCCAGAAACATACCATTCGTCGTTAATGAAATATGAATCATATTTAGGCTGGTTATTCCAAATTGTTCTCATCATTGAAGGCCAACCTTTTTTCAGAGCTAAATTACCCATTCTATTTGGTGGTAGTTCATTACCTTGATCATCAACAATTGCTGCTTCAATACCTGGTAATGGTTTACCCATTGAACCAGCTCTAATATCCAATGAAGGATAGTTAACAATCATGTGTCCACCTGTTTCAGTCATCCACCAAGTATCATGTACGCGGTGGTTGAATACATTATAAGCCCATTTAATTACTTCTGGGTTTAGTGGTTCACCCACTGAAAGAACATGTCTTAATGATGAAAGGTCATACTTTTTAACAATGTCATCACCAGCGCCCATTAACATTCTTAGTGCAGTTGGTGCTGTATACCAGATTGTAACGTTGAATGTTTGGATGAATTCATACCATCCTTCAGGTGAGAATCTTCCACCTGCCACACAATTTGTTACGCCATTTAGCCATGGACTAAAGATACCGTATGATGTTCCTGTAACCCAACCCGGATCAGCAGTACACCAGTATACGTCATCTTCTTTAAAATCTAAAACATATTTACCAGATATATAATGAACTAACATTGCTTCTTGTACGTGTAATACACCTTTAGGCTGTCCTGTTGAACCTGAAGTGTAATGTAAAATTAATCCGTCTTCTCTATCTAACCATTCTATTTCAAATTCACTATCAGCTTTTTCGAGTTCTTTATTGAAGTCAATATACTCTTCAGAAACATTTTCATCAACAATTACAATATGTTCTAAATTCGGTAATTCATCTTTAGGTATTCGATCTACTAGATCATTAGTTGTGATGATTACTTTAGCTTCACTATTTTCTAAGCGATCTTTTACCGCTTTTTCCATAAACGCTTCAAACAATGGTCCAACAATACCACCAATTTTTAATGTTCCTAACAAAGCAAAATATAATTCTGGTGTTCTTGGCATAAATATAAATACACGGTCACCTTTTTCAACATTTGCTTTATCTTTTAAAAGATTAGCGGCTTTATTACTAGCAATTTGTAAGTCTTTAAACGTATAACTATCTTGTCTATTTTGATCTTTATAGTGGAGTGCAAATTTGTCCCCTTTACCATTGTCCACATGACGATCTATACATTCATATGCCATGTTTATTTTACCAGTTTCACTCCAACTGAAATTTTTCTCAATATCTTTCCAGTTATGATTATTAACTGCATTCTCATAATTTGATAGATTATAATCTTCGTTTAATGCTTCGTATACTTCGACTTTCATCTAAATCTCCCCTTTTATAAATGTAATCGTTTCCAATAAAGCCTGAGTCTATTATAATATAAGTAGATGATACTTTTCAAAAAAATTTGATTATTCAAAATAAACTTTATATTTACACATTACCATATTAATAGGAAGGAGGTATACTATGGACTATAAAAAGACCTTCATATCAGAAACTATACCCTTTACATCTGATTCTAATATAACAATTGAAGGTCCTGTAGAACCCGAAAAATTAAAAGAAATGACTTTTGATGAAGGGTTAGATAGTTTTCGCGTACCTAAGGAACAATTTGAAGCGCTAATAGAAATTTCTGAATTACCTGAAGGAAGAATTATTGTATGTAGAATAGATCAACATATTATCGGTTATACAACTTACGTTTATCCTGATCCACTTGAGCGTTGGTCAGATGGTAACCTACCCTATATCCTTGAGTTAGGTGCTATTGAACTTTCTTTAGAATACAGAAAATATGGACTTGGAAAGAAAATGCTTAAATTAGCTATGAAGTCACCAGAAATGGAAGATTATATCGTTATCACTACAGAATACTATTGGCATTGGGATTTAAAAAACAGTGGTTTAGATGTTTATGAATATCAAAAAATCATGCATAAAATGATGGCAGAAGGTGGTTTAGAAGTATTTGCGACTGATGACCCAGAAATAATCAGCCATCCTGCCAATAGTTTAATGGCAAGAATAGGAGCAAATATTAGCCAAGAGCAAATGGAAGCTTTCGACAGACTAAGATTTATGAATCGGTTTTTCTTTTAAGGAGGTATATTATGTTAGTTGAAAAAATTATGACTTCACCTTGTACAACAATTCAAGGTAACCAGTCTATTGAAAATGCTTTAGAACTTATGACACAAAAAGAAATTAGGCATTTGCCAATTGTAAATGAAAAAGACGAATTGTTAGGAATTATTTCAGATAAAGATATAAAAATGGCTTTACCAAGCATTTTATCTGATGAAGACCCAAATAATAGTTTAAGTTTATCTGTTTCTAAAATTATGAGAAGAAATGTTATTAGATGTCATCCTTTAGATTTTGTAGAAGATATAGCTTTAGATTTTTACGAAATGGCAATTGGAGCTATACCAGTTCTCCGTGATAATAAAGTGATTGGTATCGTCACACAAAAAGATATGTTAAATACATTTTTAGAACTAACTGGTGTTACAATTCCTGGTTCTATAATTGAAGTACATATTGACGATAAAATTGGTGCATTACACGATATTACTGCTATATTTAAAGAACAAAATATTGATATATTAAACGTCCTTGCTTATGCTGATCAAGAAAATGTTAAGAAAAGATATCTTATGTTACGAGTAAAATCAATGAATCCTGAAAAAATATATAAATTATTGGAAGAAAAAAATTACCATGTCATATATCCATTTGGTATAAGAAATGACTAATGTTAAATATGTGTATTCAGAGGATTTATTGAAATATCGTTTTTCAGATAGTCACCCTTTCAATCAAATGCGTTTAAAGTTAACGACTGATTTGCTTATTGACCTAGGTGTGCTTAAATCTGAACATTTGATACAACCAAGAATAGCAACTGACGAAGAATTAGAACTCGTTCATGAACCGAGCTACATAGAAGCTATTAAAAAAGCAGGCAATGGAGATTTACCTATAGAAGAATATGATAAATATGGATTAAATAGTGAAGACACCCCTCAATTTGTAAACATGCATGAAAATAGTGCAAGAGTTGTAGGTGGAACTTTGAATGCAGTTGATGCAGTTATGTCTGGTGAAGCAAAGAGAGCATGCCATTTAGGTGGTGGATTACATCATGGATTCAAAGGGAAAGCAAGTGGATTTTGTATTTATAATGACAGTGCTGTTGCAATACAATATTTACAATCCAAATATAAACAAAGGGTTTTGTATATTGATACAGATGCACATCATGGAGATGGCGTTCAATGGTCATTTTACACTAATGAAGATGTTATGAATTATTCTATTCATGAAACAGGTCGATATTTATTCCCTGGAACAGGTGCCATTACTGAGCGTGGAGATGGTAAAGGATTTGGTAGAACTGTAAACATACCATTAGACGCATACACGGAGGATGAATCATATATAGACGTATTTAAAGAAACAGTAGAAGCTGTATGTAAAGCTTACAAGCCAGATATTATACTAAGTGTAAATGGTGTCGATATTCATTATTTAGATCCACTCACGCATTTAAGTTGTACTTTGAATACGTTATATCAAATACCATATATCGTAAAAAATCTAGCAGACGAGTATTGTGATGGTAAAGTCATTATGATCGGTGGAGGCGGATATAATATTTGGAGAGTTGTACCTAGAGCTTGGTCTCATGTTTGGTTTGCTTTAAATGATCTTGATACCCCAAAAGGAAATATACCACAGACTTGGCTTGATAAATATCAAAGCAGCGCTCCGTTTCCTTTACCAAAAACATGGATAGATGAAAAAGATGATTATATGGAAATACCAAGAAAAACCGAAATAACTGAAAAAAATAATAACACGAAATTAAGAATTTTAGAGTGGTATAAATAAAAAAGAGGGAGATTCGTTTATCGAATTCCCTCTTTTATTATTTAGTTGTGCCTCTATATTCTATTCTATACGGCAATATAACATTAGGCTCGTCAATTTGTTCGTCATTCATATATTTAGTTAACAATCTCATTCCAACAGCTCCAATGTCATAAAGCGGTTGAGTAACACTTGATAATTGTGGTCTAACCATATGAACAAGTCTTGTGTTATTAAAGCTGACAACTTGCAATTCTTCAGGTATTTTAACACCTGCATCTTGAGCAGCATGAACAATACCAATTGCTTGTTCATCACTTATACAAAGAATTGCATCAGGATTAGCTTGAGATACTGTCTCATATGCTTTACTGCCATCTTTATATGTTTCATTACCAACATATTTAGCATTGTCATTAATATCTAGACCAGCCTCTTCTAATGCAGACTCAAGACCTTGGATAGCATCGTCTTGTGCTTTCTCTGAGTATCCACCACCAACAAATGCAAACTTCTTAGCACCGTTCTCAATAAGTGTATTTGCTATTTCTTTACTAGCTTGTGTGTAATTAATGTTTACAGATGCTAATTTTGATTCTTTATCATTTGTTCCAGATACTACAACTGGTACAGATGATTTCTCAATTAACTCAACAGTTTCGTCAGTTAATGTTCCACCAAGGAAGATAATACCATCAACTTGTTTACTCAATAAGTTGTTAAATATTTCTTGTTCTTTATCACTATCGTTATCAGAGTTAGAAATAATTGTATGATATTTATACATTGTTGCTATATCTTCTAATCCTCTTGCTAATTCAGAATAATAAACATTCGAAATATCTGGTATAATTACGCCAACTGTTGTAGTTTTTTTACTTGCTAAACCACGTGCAACAGCATTTGGTCTATAGTTTAATCTCTTAATAACTTCGTTTACTTTATCTCTAGTTGACGGTTTAACATTTTGGTTACCATTTACAACACGAGATACAGTAGCCATTGAAACTTTTGCTTCTCTTGCTACATCATATATTGTTACAGTCATAATATCCTCCCATTTTTGAAAACGTTTTCTAGTACATTCTATCACGTTTTCATATTGTTTTCAAAGCATATGAAAGCGAACTCACAATTACTCATTATAAGATATTCATAAACTCTTGTCGATAAAAGAAACTTAAGTTTTTAAAAGAAAGTGTAAAATGAAAATTGTTTTTCAGAAAACGGCGATAAATTAAACTATACCACATAAAGCTTATGTTTTTCCATAATAAAATCCCTCTAAAGTGAACACATATTATGTTTACTTAAAGGGATAATATTAATAAATATTTTTTAATTGAGCTTATTTCTCATAAAGTTTTGCAGCTTTTACAATTTCTTTGTAAAATGCATCAAACTCATTTAAATCCATTTGTTGTCCAGCATCACTTAATGCTACTGATGGATCTGGATGTACTTCTGCCATAACACCATCAGCTCCTACTGCTAATGCTGCTTTAGCACATGGTAACATGATATCTTTACGGCCAGTACTATGTGTAACGTCAACCATAACTGGTAAGTGTGTACCTTGTTTTAAGATTGGAACAGCTGAAATATCTAAAGTATTTCTAGTTGCTTTTTCATACGTTCTAATACCACGTTCACATAGGATGATATTGCTATTACCTTGTGAATGTATGTATTCTGCAGCGTAAATAAATTCTTCAATAGTTGCAGATAATCCGCGTTTTAATAATACAGGTTTATTCGTTTTACCTGCTTCTTTTAATAACTCAAAGTTTTGCATGTTACGAGCACCTATTTGGAATACATCTAAGTAGTCGTCTGCTAATTCAAAGTGAGCAGGGTTTACGATTTCACTTACAACATTTAAACCGTATTTATCTTTAGTATTTTTTAAAATTTGTAGACCTTCTTCTCCAAGCCCTTGGAAATCATATGGAGATGTACGTGGTTTGAATGCGCCACCTCTTATGAATTTCTCGCCTCTATTAGCTAAATCTTGTGCTACTGTATCTACTTGTTCTTGTGACTCTACAGAACATGGACCAAATACAAATTGCTTTTTATTATTACCTACTATTGCACCATTATCAAACTGTACGATAGTATCTTCTGGTTTTAATTTACGAGAAACATATAAATGTTTTTCATTTTCAGATTTTTGTAAATCAGTTGAAGCTTTAAATATTTCTTTAAATAATTGCTTAATAGTATTATCGTTAAATGGTCCTTTATTAGCGTCAATTAATTTATTTAACATTTCTTTTTCACGCTGTGGATCATAAACTTGAGTACCTTGTTTACTTTTTTCTTCACCGATCTTTTTAGCTAGGTCACCACGTTCTGATAACAATCCTAAAATTTCGTCATTAATTTCTTCTACTCTCTGTCTTAAATTCTCTAATTCATTTGTCATCCTCTTCACCTCATGTAAACAATTTAACTCACATACTTTAAAGCGATAAAATATATAAGTGATTAGATAGTAGTATAACAATTAAAATCGAGCTATTCAACCTTAATTGTTATTTTTCTGAAAATAATTATAATTTATGTTTATGTTATATATAATACCTCATATGTATAAATATTAAAAAGAAAGTGGAACAGAAATCTCATTTTTTTAAAAGAGATCGTAATCCCACCTTTGTTAGCTACTGTCAATATAATAAATCAGGCTGAGACATTAATATGTCTCAGCCTGGCTTCTATCTTTAATGCTTACTTTTTATCAAAAGTCTTTTTTTCTACTACTGTTTTAGGTCCTTTTAGATCTTCATCATTAACTTCAGACTTAATCGCACCTTTTTGTGCTTTTAATTCTTCGTCATCGACATCGTCAGCTGTTACAACATTTTTGTTTGCTTTCTTTTCAGCTTGTTTAGATTTTACTTCGTCAGCTTTTTTCTTTGTTTCTGTTTTTTTCTCTTCAGCTTTTGCTTTAGCTTGTTCTGCTTTATCAGCTGCTTCTTCTTTCTTTTCTTCAGTTTTAGCTTTTACTTCTTCCTTCTTTTCTTCAGCTTTAGCTTTTACTTCTTCTTTTTTGTCTTCAGCTTTAGCTTTTACTTCTTTTGCTTTTTCAGTTGCTTCTTCTTTCTTTTCTTCTGCTTGTGTACGAAGTTCTTCAGCTTTTGTTTGAGCTTGAGCTTTTAAATCGTCTGTTTTAGTTTTAACATCTTCAATAATTTTATTTGACTGTTCGCTTAAATCATCTTGAAGAGCTCTACCTGATTTAGGAGCTAATAATAAACCGGCAATCCCACCTACTACTGTTCCTAAAATCACACCAAATACAAAATCTCTACCACTTGTATTATTTTCATGTTTTGCTTCATATGTTTCTAAACCATGTGTATATAAATCTCTATTATATTGATTTTCCATCAATAAAACCTCCTGTTTAAATTAATTAATGTTAATAGACAATAAAATGTTTGAGGCTGAGGCATTTAATTATGTCTCAGCCTCATTAACTTTATTTTTTCAATCCTGCATTAATTTTATCTTCGTCTAATTTATCACAGACGTCGTTTGTTCATTATAATCTTTAGGAACTTCCGCTTCATAATCTTTAGAAGTCGTTGTACCATTTTTAAATGAAGCATAACTTCTACGATTCTTTCTCATTTGCCATTTGTCTGCAACTTCCATTGCAACATTTGACCATTGTACTACTTGAGAAATTTTATCTTCATTTTGAGAGATATTATGCGTAATTGAATTTGTAACTCTATCTACTGAAGAGTTAAGTGTTTGTACTGAATCTCCAACACCTTTAACTGCATCTACAACAGAATTTAAACGTAATGATTTATCTTGAATATCTTCAGTTAAGCGGTTTGCTTTGTGAAGTAAGTCAGTTGATTCACGTGTAATTCCTTGTATTTGGCCTTGAATGCCATCTAAAGTTTCATTGATTCCTTTAACTGTTTTTAATAATTGCACTAAGAACATTGCTAATACTACACAAATAACTAAAAATGCAATAGCAGCAATAATACCTGCTAATGGTAATAACCAATCCATACTGAACGCCTCCTAATAATTATAAAACTTAATATGATTTACTAATATTTAATACCCTTAATCATTATGCATAAACATAATATTATGATTCAGTAAGAGTACTCACATAGGCTCTTTGAACTTTTTGTATGTCTCCAGCGCCCATAAATAGTATAACACCATTTGAATGGTTTTTAAGTTGTGAAACTGTTTCTTCACTAATTAATTTTGAATTTTCAATTAACGCTTGTAGATCATTTATTGTTAATTCACCTTGTTGCTCTCTTATAGAACCAAATATATCACATAAATAAACTTGATCCGCTTGATTTAAGCTTTCTGCAAATTCATTTAAAAATGTTTCAGTTCTTGAAAAAGTGTGTGGTTGAAATACTGCAATCACTTCTTTTTCAGGATATTTTTTTCTCGCTGACTCAATTGTAGCATTAATTTCCCTTGGATGATGTGCATAATCATCTATTAAAACTTGATTATCATAAAAACTTTCACTAAATCTTCTTTTTACACCGCCAAATGTTAATAATGCTTCTTTTATATTATTAATATCTAAGTTTTCTAAATAACATACTGCAATAACTGCAAGTGCATTTAATACATGGTGGTCTCCATACATAGGTGTCGTAAATGAACCTATATATTGCTTACCATTTTTAAAGTAAACATCAAAAGTAGTGCCTTTTGAAGAAGTTTGAACGTTTTCAGCATAAACATCATTTTCATTTTCAAATCCATAAAAATAAATCGGAATATCTGCTTTTATTTTTCTTAATTCTGCGTCGTGGCCCCAAGCTATAATAGCTTTCTTTACGTTATTTGCCATTTCTTGAAAGGCATTCGTCACATCTTGTAAATTCTTGAAGTAGTCGGGGTGATCGAAATCAATATTTGTCATAATTGCATAATCAGGGTAGTAACTTAAGAAATGCCTTCTATATTCACATGCTTCAAATGCAAAATAAGAACTATCAGGTAAGCCCATACCCGTTCCATCCCCAATTAAAAATGATGTTTTTTGATCACCATTCATTACGTGAGAAAGCAAACCAGTTGTTGAAGTTTTTCCGTGAGCACCTGTTACTGCTACAGAAGTATATTGAGACATAAATTCACCTAAGAATATATGATATCTTTTAACTTCAAGACCTAACTCGTATGCTTTAGCAATTTCGGGATGAGTATCAGGAAAAGCATTTCCAGCTATAACTGTCATACCTTCATGAATATTTTCTACATCAAAAGGTAATATTTTTATTCCTTTATTTTTCAATGCAATTTCAGTAAACACTGTATTTTCTATATCAGAACCTTGTACATTATGGCCCATGTCATGCATAATTTGTGCTAAAGAACTCATTCCAGCCCCTTTTATTCCGACAAAATGAAATAATGTCATTTCATGTCACTCCTTCTATTTCTTATATGTTAGTTTTTCCATTTTCTAATGTATCTTTTGAAATTAAAACCTCTCTCGGTTTCGAGCCATTTGGTCCTGAGATAAAGCCGTTTGCTTCTAAGTTATCAATCATTCTAGCAGCTCTATTATAACCAATTTGGAAATGCCTTTGTATCAATGACGTAGATATATGACCTTCATTAACCATAAATTCACATACATCATCAAATAGTGCATCAGCTGGTTGCTCATTCACTTTTTTCAATAATGTTTCTTGTTTAAATAAATAGTTAGGTTCCATTTGATCGCTTACATAGGAAACTGTTTCGTCAATTTCATCATCTGACACAAATGCACCTTGTACTCTAATCGGTTTATTCATACCATTTCCTAGATATAACATATCACCGTTACCAAGTAGTTTTTCAGCACCACCAACATCAAGAATTGTTCTAGAATCTATAGAAGATGAAACCATGAATGATATTCTAGTAGGAACATTTGCTTTTATCAATCCTGTAATAACATTTACAGATGGTCTTTGTGTAGCTAAAATCATGTGAATACCACATGCTCTTGCTTTTTGTGCAATCCTAGCTATTGATTGTTCAACTTCTTGTGGAGACATCATCATTAAATCTGCTAATTCGTCTATTACAATTACAATTTTAGGCATGCGTTTTTCATAAGTGGCTTTCTTATTATAAGCCGTAATATTTCGAACATGCAATTCCGCAAACTCTTTATACCTTTTTTCCATTTCTTCTACAGCCCATTTAAGACTTGCTGTAGCAGCTTTAACATCTGTAATAACTGGTGAAACTAGATGTGGTAAATCGTTATATGGCGCTAGTTCTACCATTTTTGGATCAATGAGTAGCAACTTCAATTCATCAGGATGATTTTTGTATAACAAACTCGTCAAAATTGCGTTGATACATACTGACTTTCCTGAACCAGTAGCTCCAGCTATTAATGCGTGCGGTGTTTTTGAAATATCCATTAATAAAGGTTCATTATTAATCTTAAAGCCCATAGCTACTGTTAATTTACTTTCAGCTTGTTGAAAAGCTTTAGATGTAATCATTTGACCTAATGGTATTTTTCTAGGTGTTTGATTTGGCACTTCAATACCTACTAAACTCGTTCCTGGAATTGGCGCTTCGATTCTTATATCTTTTGCTGCTAATGCCATTTTTATATCATCTTGAAGTGCTGTAATTCTTGAAACTTTAACGCCTTTTTCTACAGATAGTTCAAAGCGAGTTACAGTTGGCCCTTGTATCATATTGACAACATGAGCAGGTACATTAAAGTGATAAAACGCTTCGTCTAATTCTTTTTTCTTCTCTTCTAACCATTCTGTATTATCCTCTTGTTCAACTACATCGTCTAAAATTGTCAATGGTGGTAATACAAATGATGGTCCTTTACGTTTTGTCACTGTTTCAAGGCTCTCGTTGTTGAAATCATTATTCGTCTGATTATTTTCAGAAGCATTATTCACTTTAGTTTCTTGCTTTACATTTGTTGAAGTCTGATTTTTAAATGTATGATATTTCTTTTTATCTGAAGGCGTCATAACAACATTAAATGGAGATGATTTTTTATTATTAGGTTTAAGTACTGGTTCTAAAGATTTCTTTTTATTTTTTGGTTCATCTCTCAACTGTGACTTATCTTCAAGTTCTTCGTTTGATTCAGAGATTTCAACTTTAGATTGAGTATCTTCAGTTTCATTTAATTCTTTTTCTGATGTCGTAAACTCATCATCTATAAATGACAGTTCTTCGTCGTCATCTTTTTCTTCAAAGTCTTCATTAGTCGTTTCTGGGACTTCTTCAAATTCAATATCATCTTCTACAAAATTATCTTCTTTGAAATTATCGTTATTTTCATTTCCATTAAAGGCAGAGTCTACCCCTTCTATAACTTCTTCTTCAAAATATTCATTAGAGTTTTCTGGAACTTCCTCAAATTCAATATCATCTTCTACAAAGTTTTCTTCTTCGATACTATTATATTCACTTTCATTAGGAACACGCTTTATTTCTGTATCTTCAACTTCTTCAAATTGTAAATCTGAGGATTTCGCTGTTTCTTCTACTGGTTCTCTGTTTTCAGATTGATTATCTAAAGACTCATTATTTGATTCTTCTGTAGCTAATTCTGTTAATTCTTCAAACTGTACGTCTAAATCTTCTGAGTTTTCTTCTTTAGCTGGTTCTATTCCATCTATTTCTTCAACATCAAGATTTTCTTCTTGTTGTCGTTTTTGTTCTTCTGGTTCTTCATCAATATCCAAATTTATTTCTTTAAATTCATATGTAGTCATGTCGTTTACATCTGGTTGCAATGACTCTTTAGAGCTTTCTTCTTCAAATTTCAACTCATTTTCGTCACTGTTAGGTTGTGTAATATAATCATCTGATGACTTAATGTCTTCAGTTGTAGTTTCTTCAGTGTTATCTTCCAGCTCTTCATTGATTTGATTATTTTTAATAAAAGATGCCTGTTTTTTGAAAAATTCGTCTTGTTGTTTAATTTGAGATTTTTCTTCTTCAGATTGAATATTTTGTAGTTCTTGTTCTCTTTTTTCTCTTAAAGCTTTTTCAAATTGTTTTTTCTTTTGAAGCTTCTTTTCTCGCTCTTTTCTAATTTCAGAAACAATTTGAGAAGCGTATATATTTTCAATATTTATAGTATTGTCCGTCTTTGAATAAGTGGGCGTATCACGTACCACTTCACTATTGCTACTTTGATTATCAGTGCTCTCATATCCGTTACTATCTTTGTTATCTTCTTCTTTGATGTTAGAAGTATCAGGTGTAGAAGGTTCTTTCAAACCACTGTTTGGAACATCTTTTTGTTTTCTCATTCCAAATATAGCAGAAGGCACTTCTGAAGCGTGAAACTTAGGTTGATTTAAAGAAGATAATCTTCGATTGAAAGCATCGTCTTCTTTATCATGAACAGATTTCTTTTTGAAAACTGAAGAATATTGTTCAGTGCTAGAAGGTCTTGTTAAACGTTTGTTCTCATAAACACCCTTGTCTTTTTTAGGTTGTGGTTCAGAGGGTGCTTCTTCTCCGTCATGACTTCTTCTGCGACGCCTTCTTCTATTTGTTGGATATGACGCTTCATTTTCATTATAAAATCGCTCATCATAGTAGTTATATTCTTGTTGTGAATCATGCTCTTGATCAGAATTTTGTTCAGTCTCTGTTTCAGTTTCAGCGTCAACATCCATATCTATTGGAAATCTAAATTTACCTCTTGGTCTTTTATAAATTTCTTCGTTTACTTCTTCATCTTCTGAACCATGGTCAAAAGAAATATTTTCATTTTCTTTTTCTTTATTTTTTTGTTTATTTTTAGACTGACCGAATATATCATCAAACCAACTCATAGGTTCACTACCTTTCATCTTCAAAAAATGGTGTTCCTACAGTATAACTATCATCTAATACCATTATACCTTTTTCTTTCGGAGCACCTTCTAAATCTAGCTCTTTCATAGAACAAACCATGCCACTTGAAGGAACGCCACGTAATTCTGCGTCTTTAATAATCATACCACTTGGCATAACTGCTCCTACTTTAGCTACGACTACTTTTTGATCTTGCTCTATATTTGGAGCTCCGCATACAATTTGTAATGTTTCGTTTCCGACATCGATTCTACATACAGATAATTTATCTGCATCCGGATGTTTAGATTTTTCTTTAACAAACCCTACTACAAATTTAGGTGATAAATCAACTTCTAATTTATAGTTGATATTATTCTTTTCTAGTAAATCTTGAATACTACTAACATGTTTTTCTTCAGTTTTGATATTTCCGTTTCCTTCAATTTGAACATATTTAGAAGCATTAAAAATATTAAAACCAACAATGTTGCCATCGCTTTTTATAATTGTAATATCATTTTGATTTTCATATTCCAAACTTTCTGTTGATGGTTCTAATGAAACTAACAATACATCCCCAATACCATTTTTATTATAAAATAAATTCATAATTATAACTCCTTATCATTTCTTTTCATTATTTTTCATATTTTTAAATATTTCTCTATTTTTTTCTAATCTTTCTATTACTTCTTTATTTCTTTTACGTGAATGATTTTTACCTAATATAAATATAGGTTCTAATGGTTCATCCGGTTTGTAAGAGAATGACAGCGAAGTTATAGGCACTAAACCATTTTGGAAGAAATGCATATTCATTTGCGCTACCACATCATAGCCTATTTCATTTTTGATGTCACAAATAACCAACACATCTTGATGAGGTGTTGCAAGAAGCATTTCTCCTTCGATATTTTGATAAACATCCTTAAGGAATGACTGATTTAAAATTCTAGAAGCATCATATCCATCATTTGTATTCACAAAATAAAATGTATTACCTTGTACTTCATCAGATTTATATGATGTTTTTCTTTTTTTAATGTTAAATAAAGCTTGTTCTTTTATTTGATTATGAGACATATTTAGTTCTTCTAACATAGATTCATCGATTAATCTATAAGTGTTGCCTAAATCCAACGCATAATAAATGTTTGTTTCGGCTGTATGTTCATCTATTATAAATGGAGTACCTTCTTTAGTTTCTTTATGGAAACTTGTAGATCTAATTACAGGTAATATTTCTATTTTACTGATTTCCTTAGTAGATTCATCTTGCATTGCATGAATTGTTTCAGTTACATAATAAACAATTTCATCTACAATTTTATCTCCACTATTTTTATACTTTGCAATAATTGGTGAAATTTTTACTGATAAACCTTTTTGGTTATCTTTACGTTCAATTCTTAAACTTTCATCTTCTCTATCAAACTTGAAATTAGCATCTAATGATTTCAAGCGTTCTTTTAGTAAATCTCTCATTTGAAAGACATTCATACATAACACTCCTATTTTTATACCTTTATCTAGTTTACAACAAATTAGCGCCATGTTACAGTGATAAACTTATTTAAATCAATGAAAAAAGTAGGTTTCGAGAAATAAAATCAACTTTTATTTCAACCTACTTTTTTTCGATTTATTTCTTCAATCCTTCTATAAATTCACTTATTTGTTCTATAGTTTTTCTTTCTTTTCCAACATATCTTCCTAGTTCTTTTTGATTATCAAATGCTACAAAACTCGGAATACCCATCACACCAACTTCTTGGCATAATTCAATAAATTCATCTCTATCTACCGAGACGAACTGATAATCATTGTATTTTTGTTCTAATGCCGGTAAATCTGGGTCAATAAAATGGCAATCAGGACACCATGAAGCCGTGAACATGAAAACGGTTGGGTCATTTGTTAATTGATTAAATTCTTCTATTGATGTTAATTGTTTCATTTTTTTACACTTCCTATCATAATTGTTTGTTGTCCACCTTTAATCATATGATATCTTTTCAGTATATGATAAACAAATAAACTGACTACAGCCGGTAATAAGAAATGGAAGAATAAAATTTGTAACCATACTTCTGTAGATGCGCCCATCGTTTGTATTGTCATAATTTGACCAACAAACCCACTTGAACCCATGCCAGCTCCAGCTGCATTATTTTCCATCGGCCAAAACACTGTCATTATTGGAGCTACTACAATACTGGCTACTACAGGTGGAATTAAAATAAATGGGTGTTTTAAGTAATTTGAAATTTGTAACTTACTTGTTCCAATTCCGTGTGCAATGATACCTGAAATACCATTATCTCTATATCCTGTTACTGCAAATCCTACCATGTGACAACATCCACCAATAGTGGCTGCTGCTGCGGCTGTTCCACTCAAACCTAACATTAAAGATAAAGCTGCACTAGAAATCGGACTAGATAAAGTCATTCCTACTAAGCAACTTACGAATATTCCCATCAATAAAGGCTGTTGTTCCGTGCTTATTTGGATCCAATTTCCTAAGTGTTTCATAAACGCATCGATAAATGGTGCGATAAATTTCGCAATACAAACACCTACTAATAATGTCAAAATTGGAGACAAAATAATATCTATTTTAGTTTTCCCTGAATATACTTTTCCTAATTCACTTGCAAAGACTGAAGATAAATAACTGCCAACCGCCCCTCCTTGTTCGTAACCATACATACCAGTTACTACTGTTGCAAAAATGATGAGCGGCGAGGCGCCTAAACCATAACTAACAGCTACCCCTACCCCAGCTCCAGTTAAATTTTGTGCTAACTTTCCTATTTCAATCATTATTGATGTATCAAAATATGTATTCAATGTACGGCCAAGTGTTTCAATTATAAGCCCTACAATTAAAGTACTAAATAAACCTAAAGCCATATAACTTAATCCATCTATAATCGTTCTACTAAAAAAAGATTTTATTTTGATCATTATTCACACTCCTTAAAAAAGATTATACTATAAAAAAACACATATCATTATTAAATTTAATATTAATAACGACATGTGTCTTATAT
>X87_Garden_Dormouse__coassemble_37_pt1 | contig 35350 bp, 32 predicted proteins | sample X87_Garden_Dormouse__metabat2_low_PE_004 | metagenome-assembled genome bin X87_Garden_Dormouse | reverse complement strand
TTACTTCTTTAGAATACTATTTTTATTAAATTATTATAATATTTATGCTTTTTAAATATACGGAAGTATAAAATTATATATATATTTATAAAAAAGAGTGGGCCAGAAATCTCATTTTATTAAAAAGATTTCGTAGTCCCACCTCGGCAAGAATGACTGGGGTTGAAAAAGCTTGATATAAGTGCATTTTCAAACCAGTCAGCTACTGCCATTATAATGAATCGAGGCTGGGGCGTGTATATATGCCCCAGCCTCAGAAATAGCTATAATTTAAATTTTTTAATTGTTTTGTTCTTTTGTATTAAAGAATCCGTTCTTCTCTAGTTCTTTTTTTATACTTTTGAAAATGTTTTTATCGTCTAAATCGTATCTTCTATCTCTGTCTACATTTGTATTATTTGTATAGCCGGTTCTTTCTTTAAAATTATCGTCTCTTACTTTTGAATGCTCAAAGTCCGCCGGTTTGTTAGAATCTTTTTTAAGAAAATCATTAATGTGTCCCCATTTTTTAATCTGCTCACGTTCTTCTTCAGCAGTTAAACGATGTTCACTTTCCATAAAATACGGCCCCCTTTATATGAGTTCATTATAAAGTATCTTTCCATTCTTTTAAAGTTTTAATATCTTTATTTTCTATAAATCCTTCTTTTTCTGCCACAGTTACAAGTTCATCATAGTTTGATAAAGTGTAAAATGGAACATTAATTTTGTTAAATGCTTCTTCTGCTTTGGAAATACCATATGTAAATATTGCGAATACACCTAAAACTTCAGCGCCATCTTCTAATAATGCTTCTACTGCATTGATTGAAGAACCACCTGTAGAAATTAAATCTTCAATGACAACAACTTTTTTTCCTTTGCTTGAAGCACCTTCAATTTGATTACCTTTACCATGCCCTTTGCTTTTTGATCTTACATAACTCATAGGTAGCTTCAGATCATCGGCGATAAATGCAGCATGAGGTATGCCAGCTGTTGCAGTCCCTGAAATAATTTCTACTTCATTAGCATGTTCTTTTATTAAATTAATTAAACTTTTATAAATGTCTTCTCTTATTTCAGGGTAAGCTAACGTGACTCTGTTATCACAGTATATTGGCGATTTAATGCCTGAACTCCAAGTATAAGGATCCTCTGGTGAAAGTGTAACCGCCTTTATCTTTAATAATGATTGTGCAATATTTGAAGTCATGTTCATTATCCTTTCCATCTTTGTAATATTTCGTGATATCTTTCCACTGGATTCGTATGTTGTGTAATTGAACGGCCTACAACAATATGTGTTGAACCAAGATTTTTCGCTTCTTCTGGAGTTGTAACACGTTGTTGATCATGCGTTTTATCCGTTTCTAATCGTATTCCCGGTGTTACTTTCAAGAATTCTTTACCAAGAGTTTCTTTTAATATTTTAGATTCTAATGGTGAACATACGACCCCATCTAAACCAGCATCTTTAGTATTTTTAGCATAATGAACAACTGAGTCTTCTATAGATGTTTGGATATTTTGTTCTTTCTGCATTTGTTCTTCAGTAGTAGAAGTAAGTTGCGTTACAGCTATTAATTTTGCGTTAGGATTCGTAGATTTCAGGCCTTTTAAACCAGATTTCATCATTTCTATGCCACCTGCTGCATGCACATTAATAAGATCTATATTAAATTTTCCTAATCCCGCCAATGCACTTTGTACAGTATTTGGTATATCATGTAGCTTTAAATCTAAAAATATGTCGTGTCCTCTATCCTTAATTGCTTTAATTGTATCAGGACCATTTTGTAAAAATAGTTCCATTCCAATTTTCACAAATAGTGGTTCATCAAATAAGTCTAAAAAATTTTCTACTTCTTTCAGCGTTGCAAAATCCAATGCAATAATTGGTGTATCTTTCATTTATTTTACAACTCCTTCTTGTCTATATGTTCTACCTTTAAGTTCGTGAATATGTTGTACCCCTAATTTATCTAATAAACTTGGTAATTCATCAATAATTTCTTTACATACTGTAGGATTTTCAAAATTAGCTGTTCCTACTGCTACTGCATCTGCACCTACTGATATATAGTCGATTACATCTTGAGCTGTTCTAACGCCACCCATTGCAATGATGGGAATATCAATATTTTGACTAACTTCATAAACCATTCTTAAAGCTACAGGTTTAATTGCTGGCCCGCTTAAACCACCAACAATGTTACTTATTATCGGCTTTCCTGTTTTTTCATCAACACGTAGACCAACTAAAGTGTTAATCATCGTGATTCCGTCTGCATATTGAGCGATTGCTTTAGCCATTTCAACAATGTTCGTAACATTAGGAGATAGTTTAACATACACTGGAACAGAAGATACTTCTTTTACCTTTTTCGTTAAATCACTTGCTACTTCTGGTACTGTTCCGAATTGTATGCCACCTTCTTTAACGTTTGGGCATGAAATATTTAATTCTAATGCATGTACGTTAGGTGATTTTGAAATGTGTTCTGCTACATATACATATTCTTCTTCTGTTGAACCAGCTACGTTAGCAATAATTGGTACATCAAATTGCTCTAAATATTTTAGCTCATGTTCAATAATATGATGAACCCCTGGATTTTGTAATCCAATAGCATTTATCATTCCGCTAGCAGTTTCGGCAACACGAGGTGTTTCGTTCCCATATCTTGCTTCTTTAGTAGCAGCTTTTATCATAATAGATCCAAGCTCTGATAAGTCATAAAACTGACTAAATTCTTTACCAAATGCAAAACATCCACTTGCTGGCATTATTGGATTTTTCAAATTTAAACCTGGTAGTGTTACATTTAATCTACTCATATGATAACGGCTCCTTTTTCGAATACTGGTCCATCTGTACATACTTTAACATAACCTACATCATCATCAGTATGGCACACGCAGGCGTAACATGCACCAATCCCACAACCCATGCGTTCTTCTAAAGAAATGTAACCTTTAACATCACTTAATTGTGCTTTTAATGCTTTGAGCATCACTTTGGGACCACAACTATAAAATATATCGAAAGGTGTTTCTAATTGTTCAATAACAGTTGTAACAAATCCTTTTGTACCTAAACTTCCGTCAACCGTACTTATATACGTTTCTCCTAAAGATTCGAATTGTTCGACATAAAATGCATCTTTTGCGCTTTGGAAACCTAACACGTGAATTGTTTTAATTCCTCTTGCATTAAGTTGTTTAGATAATTCATATAGTGGAGGCACACCAATACCGCCACCTACTAATAAAGCGGTATTTTGTGCTTCTTCCACTGGAAAACCATTACCTAAAGGCGCAATAACATCTATAGAATCTCCTGATTTTAGTTTAGAAATTTTTTCAGTTCCTTGCCCTTCTTTTCTAAAAAGCATTGTGAAAGTCTCATCTTCTCGATTCACTTCACAAATTGATATAGGCCTTCTTAACATATGTTCAGTACCCATACCTGCCTTTATGTGTACGAATTGGCCAGGTTTTTTCATATTTTTCGTAATATCACCATAAACTTTTAATTCATAAATAGCGTCTGCAATTTGATTATTTGATACAACTGTCATTAAATGAGACATTGTGATCCCCCTCTACATTTGGTCAGTTTTAAATGTCATACTGTCAATTACATCTGCTAATGCGTTTGCAGTATCAAGTGACGTTAAACAAGGAATTCCGTTCTCTACCGATTCTCTACGAATTTGGAAACCATCTCTTTCATAAATTTTTCCTTTAGTCATTGTATTAACGACTAATTGTACTTCGCCTTTTTGAATAACAGATAGCAAATCATGTTCTCCACCAATTTTTCCTACAGTATAAGTTGGTATATTTTTTTCTTGGAAATATTTTGATGTTCCTTCAGTTGCAAAAATTCTATAACCTATTTCATGGAATCGTTTTGCAATAATGTAAGCTTCTTCTTTATCTTTATCACTTACAGTAAACAGTGCTGTACCTTGATCTTGTACTTTTAATCCGCTTGCCGTTAAACCTTTATATAATGCTTTTTCTAACGTTAAGTCTTTCCCCATTACTTCACCTGTTGATTTCATTTCAGGTCCTAAAGTAATATCTACATTTTTCAATTTACTAAAACTGAATACTGGTGCTTTTACATACACGCCTTCTTTGTAAGGAACTAATCCGTTTTCATATCCTTGTTCTTTTAAAGATATATTTGTAATTGCTTTTGTAGCTAACTTAGCCATTGGAATGTCCGTTATTTTACTTAAAAATGGCACAGTTCTACTTGCTCTAGGATTAACTTCAAGTACGAAGACTTCACCTTTAGATAAAACAAACTGAATATTGATTAAACCGATAATGTTTAGCCCTTTAGCTAATTTAGTCGTATAGTCTACTAACATATTAATTTCTTCATCTGTTAAAGTTTGTGGTGGATAAACTGCTATAGAATCTCCTGAGTGAACGCCAGCTCTTTCAATATGTTCCATGATTCCTGGTATAACAACTGTTTCCCCGTCTGATATTGCATCTACTTCTATTTCTTTACCTGTTAAATATCTATCTATCAGTACTGGGTGTTCGGGGCTTGCTTTAACAGCTTGCTCCATATAATTTCGTAGTTCCGCTTCAGCGTATACGATTTCCATTGCTCTACCACCTAGTACATATGAAGGTCTCACAACGACAGGGTAACCAATTTCATTCGCATTTTTTATTGCTTCTTCTACAGATGTTGCAGTTTTTCCTAATGGTTGTGGTACATTTATTTTTTGTAATAAAGCTTCGAATTCTTTTCTATCTTCTGCTCTATTTAAGTCCTCTAAAGAAGTACCAAGTATTTTAATGCCCTTTTCAGAAAGTTTATCAGCTAAATTAATCGCAGTTTGACCTCCGAATTGAACAACTACTCCAATTGGTTCTTCATGATTAATAATACTCATAACATCTTCTTCTGTTAAAGGTTCAAAATATAGTTTGTCTGAAATTGAGAAATCAGTCGAAACAGTTTCTGGATTATTATTTATAATTATTGCCTCATATCCAGCTTCTTGTATCGCCCATACTGCATGAACTGTTGCATAATCGAATTCTACTCCTTGGCCGATTCTTATTGGACCAGAACCTAGAACGATAATTTTTTCCTTCTCCGATACTATTGATTCATTTTCTTCTTCATAAGTGCCATAAAAATATGGTGTTTCTGATTCAAACTCAGCTGCACACGTATCGACAGTTTTATAAACTGGATTGATTTGATGTTGTTGCCTTAAATCATAAATTTCACGTTCAGATTGTTCCCATCTATGCGCAATCACTTTGTCACTAAATCCATACTGTTTAGCCCACATTAAACATTCTAAATTCCCTTTATTTTCTTTAAGTTCATGTTCTATCTCAATAATGTGTTTAAATTTATTTAAGAAAAAGTAGTCAATTTCAGTTAATTCATGAATTCTTTCTAACGATGTTCCTCTTCTAATTGCTTCTCCAATGAAGAAAAGTCTTTCATCATCTTGTGCTTTAATTCTTTCTTCTATGAAGTTTAGTTCAAATTCATCTCCATTAGGTAATCCTAAATGATGTACGCCATATTCTAATGAGCGAATTGCTTTTAAAAGCGATTCTTCATAAGTTCTTCCAATAGCCATAACTTCTCCAGTTGCTTTCATCTGTGTACCTAAATGTCTTTCACCTTTGTCGAATTTATCAAAAGGAAATCTAGGTATTTTAGAAACAACATAGTCTAAAGCAGGCTCAAATGCTGCATATGACGTGCCTGTAACAGGGTTCAGCATTTCATCTAATGTCATACCAACTGCAATTTTAGCTGCCAATTTAGCAATCGGATACCCCGTTGCTTTTGAAGCTAAAGCAGAGGATCTAGATACACGTGGATTAACCTCGATGATATAATAATTTAAAGAATGTGGATCAAGTGCTAATTGTACATTACATCCACCTTCTATTTTTAAAGCTCTAATAATTTTTAATGAAACATCTCTTAACATTTGGTACTCAACATCTGATAATGTTTGACTTGGTGCCACCACGATTGAATCTCCAGTATGTATACCAACAGGGTCAATATTTTCCATGTTACACACAACAATGGCATTATCATTTTTATCTCGCATTACTTCATATTCAATTTCTTTATATCCAGCTATTGATTTTTCAATTAAACATTGAGTTACAGGACTATATTTTAAACCGTTCTGAACAACTTCTCTTAATTCAGTCTCATCATTACAAATTCCGCCACCTGTTCCACCCATCGTAAAAGCTGGGCGAACAATTAAAGGATAACCTACTTTATTCGCAAATTGGATGGCGGCGTCTAAATCATTTACAATATCACTTTCCGGTACTGGCTCATTTAATTCATTCATTAAATTACGGAATAAATCACGGTCTTCTGCTTGAGCGATGGAAGATAATTGCGTACCTAACAAACGAACATTATTTTCTTCAAGTACACCATTTTCATGTAATTCAATTGCCATATTTAAACCTGTTTGACCGCCTAATGTTGGTAATAGTGCATCTGGTTGTTCTTTTCTTATAATTCTACTAACAAAATCCAATGTTAAAGGTTCGATGTATACTGTATCTGCAATTTCTGTATCAGTCATAATCGTGGCTGGGTTAGAATTAACAAGTATGACTTTATATCCTTCTTCTTTTAGAGCTAGACAAGCTTGTGTACCTGCATAATCAAATTCAGCTGCTTGTCCTATAATGATTGGACCTGAACCGATAACTAAGATGGATTTTATATCTGTTTGTTTAGGCATTAATATTACGCTCCTTCTCTTTATGTAATTGAATCATTTCAATAAATTCATCGAATAAATAATTTGAATCATGTGGTCCTGGAGAAGCTTCCGGATGATACTGTACAGAGAAAGCTGGATATTCTTTATGCTTCAGACCTTCTATTGAACGATCATTTAATGCGATATGTGTAATTTCTAATTTTGTATTTTTGATTGATTCTTCTTCTATAGCGTAGCCGTGATTTTGACTTGTTAAATCAACTTTTCCAGTACTTAAGTTCATAACAGGATGGTTAGCACCTCTATGACCAAATTTCATTTTGTACGAAGTTGCACCTTGTGATAGTGCAAATAATTGATGTCCTAAACATATACCAAAGAATGGTATTTTTCCTATAATTGATTGAATCGTATCTAGCGTTTCTTTAACATTCTCTGGATTACCTGGACCATTAGAAACCATCACGCCATCAGGAGCAATATTTAATATTTCTTCTACAGATGTTTGATATGGTACAACTGTCACATCACAACCTCTTCTATTTAACTCACGTACAATATTTTCTTTTTTACCATAGTCAATCAGTACTACTTTATATCCGTCTCCTGTTGAAATATACGGTCTAATTGATGATACTTGTTCAACTTCATCAGTTCTTAACGTATCATTTTTCAATCTGTGAATAACTGTTTCAATTTCGTTTTCATTATCTGTAAAACCAGCTTTAAGAACACCGTGGTTTCTAATTTTTCTAGTTAAACTTCTTGTGTCAACACCGGAAATACCTGGAATATTATAAAATTTCAAAGTTTCATCTAGTGTTTTACTAGATCTGAAGTTACTCGGTTCTTGACATGCTTCACGAACAACTACACCATTTAAAGTCAGTGTTAATGATTCAAAATCATCTCGGTTAAAACCATAATTCCCAATAAGTGGATATGTGAATGTAATAATTTGACCTGTATATGATGGATCTGAAATTGTTTCTTGATAACCTGTCATAGCTGTATTAAATACAATTTCTCCTATTGTTAATTCATCTGAACCTAACTTAAACCCTTTATAAATGGTGCCATCTTCAAGAACTAAGTATCTTCTATTACGCATTTTTTACTGCCTCCTCATAAACTATTTCACCGTCATAAATTGTCATGATTGGGTATCCTGATACAACTTCATCGATAAATGGTGTATTGCTACTTTTAGAAGCAAATTCTTCAGCTTTAATTGGTCTTTCTGTTTCTAAATCTATTATCGTAAGGTCAGCATAGCCACCTTCTTCAAGTCGTCCATAAGGTAAATCGAATGTTTCAGATGGTTTTATTGTTAAATAAGAAACAAGTTGTTCTAGAGTAAATTTTCCTGTTTTAACAAAATGCGTATATAACAATTGGAAAGCAGTTTCGCTTCCTACAATTCCAAATGGTGCATCAACCATAGAAGCTTCTTTTTCTTCTTTGGCATGCGGAGCGTGATCTGTTGCAATACAATCAATTGTTCCATCAATAAGTCCTTCAATTAAAGCATCTCTGTCTTCTTTTGCTCTTAATGGTGGGTTCATTTTGTATATTGCGTCGTCTCCAGGTACATCGTCTTCAGTTAACAATAAATGGTGTGGTGTTACTTCTGCAGTCACTTTAATTCCAGCTTTTTTAGCATCTCTTATTACTCTTACACTTTCTTTAGTCGAAACGTGACACACATGATAATGACAATTAGCAGCTTCGGCTAATAACACATCTCTTGCAATTTGGACAGCTTCACATATTGAAGGTATGCCTGGTATGTTAAGTTCGTTACTACGTTTTCCTTCATGCATTGCTCCACCGTAAATAAGTGAATTGTCTTCACAATGCGCAACGATTGCTTTATTGATTTTAGCCGCTTCTATCATTGCTTCATACATCATTGAAGCTGTCTGTACTCCTACACCATCATCAGTAAATTGGAACATGCCTGTTTCTTTTAAAGCTTTAAAATCTACGTGCTCTTTACCTGCTTGTCTCACAGTAATAGATGCGTATGGTAATACTCTTACAGCAGCATGTTTATTTATAATGTCATGTATTTTTTCTAGATTTTCAACTGAATCAGGAACAGGTTTAGTGTTAGGCATTGGACATACAGTTGTAAAACCACCTCTTGCCGCTGCTTTAGTTCCTGTTTCAATTGTTTCTTTATGCTCTCCACCTGGTTCTCTTAAATGAACATGGACATCAACAAAACCTGGTGAAATAAAATGTCCTTTAGCATCAATCACTTTCAAATTTCCTTCTTCTATTGAATCAGCGATACTTTTGATCTTACCATCTTCTATTTGTATATCTTTCTTCACAAGTTCACCTTGAGATAAGATTTTTCCATTTTTGATTATAAGTGACATTTTACTTTTTCCTCCTTATGATTAAGTACTTCTTGAATACATGCCATTCTCACGAAAACACCATTTTCCATTTGTCTAAAAATGCGAGATTTTGGACTTTCAACTAAATTTGTATCAATTTCGACCCCTCGATTTACCGGAGCAGGATGCATTACAATTGCACTATCTTTCAGTTGTTCGTATCTTTCTTTTGTAAGGCCATAACCAACATGATATTCAAACTTGCTATAAGATTGACCTTTATCATGTCTTTCATTTTGTACTCTTAACAACATGCACACATCAATTTCATTAATAACATCATCAATATTTACATAAGGAATATCAGAAATCTGTTCTTTCCATTGGTCTGGAGCTGAGAACATGACTTCTGCACCTAATTTTGTTAAAGCGTCAGCGTTACTTCTTGCTACTCTTGAATTTTTAATATCTCCTGAAATTAAAACTTTTAACCCGCTAAAATAACCATACTCTTCATAAATCGTCATAATATCCAGTAAAGATTGAGTTGGGTGTTGTCCACTTCCATCTCCTCCATTAATAACAGGTATATTAAGCGATTTTAAAGGTTCATAATATTCATTTTCACTATGTCTGATGATCAGCGCTTCAACTCCTATAGATTCGAGAGTTTTACACGTGTCATATAGCGTTTCACCCTTCTGAACAGATGAAGTATTTGTTTCAAATGGTAAAATGTCTAATCCTAATTTTCTTTCAGCCATTTCGAAACTACATTTCGTTCTTGTAGAATTTTCAAAGAATAAATTTGCTACAGTTGCTTTTCTATCAATTGAACTTATACCTTGTTCTTTTAGATCCTGCGCTTTGTGAATAATGTTTAATATTTCGTCTTTTGTTAAATCAGCCATAGATAATATGTTTTTCAAGGGTAACGCCTCCTAGAATTATTTTATTTTCTTGGGTAAAATGAGATTCAGTAAAATACCAACTGTTGCTGCTAATGCCATCCCTTCAATATTCAAATGAATACCGATACCTGTAAAATCTAGATGTGCTTTTCCGATTCCTAGTACTAAAATTACTGATGCTATAATTAAATTTCTATTGTTACCAAAGTCAATTTTGTTTTCTACCAACATCCTCAATCCACTTGAAGCTATAATTCCGAATAACAGTATCGATACACCGCCCATGACTGGTGTCGGTATAGTGGAAATCATAGCTGTAAACTTTCCAACAAAGCCTAAAATAAGTGCGAGGACTGCTGCACCTCCTATAACCCATATACTATAAATTTTTGTAATTGCTAGTACACCTATATTTTCTCCGTATGTTGTACTTGGAGGTCCACCTATAATAGAAGACATCATAGTTGACACGCCATCACCGATTAATGATCGATGTAAACCTGGCTCTTTGAAAAAGTTTTTACCGACAATTTTATTAATAACGATTTGATGCCCAATATGTTCACTTACCGTTACAAATACAATCGGTAACATGATTAATATTAATCCCCACTGTAATGAAGGTGTGTAATCATGAAAAGGCATGTATATGTCTGGTAATTGTAACCATTTCGCTTTTGCTATCGGTTCTAAATCAACAATGCCGTATAGTAATGATGAAATGTAACCTACAATAATACCTATCAATACTGGTATGATTGATAAAAATCCTTTAAAGAATACTGAAACAATTATTGTTGTAATCAGTGTAATCAGTGCCACTGTAATATAAACACCGCTGTATCCAGTCATTGCGTTTGAATCAGTGTACATTGCCATGTTGACAGCAACTGGCGCTAAACCAAGTCCTATAACCATAATTACTGGTCCTACTACAACAGGTGGTAATAAATTCAGCAACCAATCTGTGCCTGTAAGCCTTATAATCAATCCGATGATTACATAAAGGACACCACTCATGAACAAAGCCACTAACATTTCGCCTAGGTCGTGTGATTTAAGACCGACTATAATCGGTGTGATGAACGCGAAACTTGATCCTAAGTATGCAGGTATTTTTCCTTTAGTAATTAGAATATAAAGTAATGTTCCAAGCCCCGAAGCGATTAATGCTGCTGAAACAGGTAATCCTGTTAAGAAAGGTACTAATACTGTCGCTCCAAACATTGCAAATAAGTGCTGTGAACTTAAGAAAAACCATTGAGAAGGTTTTGGTTTCTCATTTACATCTAAAATAGGTTCAACCGTGCGTTCAAACATTTCTTCGTTGTGTGTCATTTTCCATTCTCCTATTCAAAAAAAGATCCCTTTACAAGATATGCAAAGGGATCTATGTATACAGTTATACCTATACAAATATATACAGGTAGACTGTTACAAAAACGCTCCTTTGCCAGTATCTCGTACTGATTTAAAAGGAATTATTTAATTTAATGTTACTGCTGTTTTATCGTCAATTTCTTCTAGTTCTACTACTATTGATTCGTTAGATGCAGTTGGTACGTTTTTACCAACGTAATCTGCTCTAATAGGCAACTCTCTATGACCTCTATCTACCAATGTAGCTAAGCTGATTTTTCGTGGTCGTGCATGGTCTAATATAGCATCAAGTGAAGCTCTAACAGTGCGACCTGTGTATAACACGTCATCGACGATAATAACATGTTTATCATTAATATCTACTTCGATATCAAATGATTTCACTTTAATTTGACTATGTTCTACATCATCTCGGTAATGTGTGACATCAATCTCGCCAGTTGGCACTTGCACATCTTCTATAGATTTGATTTTCTTTTCAATTCTATTTGCTAAGTGTACGCCTCTAGTTTTCACACCTAATAATACAATATCTTTCGTGCCTTTGTTTTTCTCTAAAATCTCATGTGACATTCTCGTCAAAGCACGATTGATTGCTGCATCATCCATAATCATTCTTTCAGCCATATTCAATCTCCTTCCACAAAAAAATACTCATGTCTTTAAGAAGACATGAGTATATACTGGTACCTTTAAAAAGGTCCACACGCACATATATGTCTTCTCAGCCTCTCAGGACTGTCTGTTAAAGACGATTTAATTGTTAAAACTATAATATCGTTTTTCTAGTATATTGTCAAAGTATATCTGAAATTAAACTAGTATTATTACAATTATTTTTTATCTTCTATTTTTCTTAACTTTTCTATTAACGCTTCGAAATATTCAGGTAAAGGCGCTTCTTTTTCGATATATTTTCCAGTTATAGGATGTTCAAATCCAAGTAACCCTGCATGTAAAGCTTGCCCGCCTAAATCTAAAGTTTTCTTTCTACCATACTTTGGATCCCCTACTAATGGGTAACCAATATGTTTCATGTGCACTCTAATCTGGTGTGTTCGCCCAGTTTCAAGCTGACAATTCACCAATGTATATTGGTCGAATTTTTCTATCACGTTAAAATGCGTTACTGCTTCTTTGCCATCATCAACGATAGCCATTTCTTGGCGCTCTTTTGGGTTTCTACCAATAGGCGCTTCAATAGTACCGAATTCGTGAGGGATATGACCATGTACTAAAGCAGTATATTCTCTAGTTACTGTCTTATCGACTAATTGTTCTACTAGTCCTCTATGTGCAATATCATTTTTTGCTACCATCAATAAACCTGAAGTATCTTTATCAATTCGATGTACAATACCTGGTCTAATTTCTCCATTAATGCCTGATAAATCTGTTATAGCATACATAAGTCCATTTACTAAAGTTCCAGTATAATGTCCGGGAGCAGGATGTACTACCATTCCTTTAGGCTTGTAGACTACCGCAACATCTTTATCTTCATAATATATCTCTATGCCTAAATCTTCTGCTACTATGTCTACTTCTTCTACTACTTTTTCAGTAGCAACAATCGTATCATTCAATTTAGTTTTATAATTTGATTTTACGACTTTACCGTTTACCTCAACTAAACCTAATTTAATCCAATCTTGTATTTGACTTCTTGACCAATCTGGATTTAATTCAGGTAACAATTTATCAATTCTTACGCCCGCTTCTTGCTCTGTTTCTATTTTAAATTCAAACGTATTCAAGCTTTTTCCTCCTTGCCTTCAAATAAAATTACAATAATTAATACAATAACACCAATTGTTAAAGCTGCATCTGCAACATTAAATATCGGGAAATTATAACCAAATATATACGTATCTATAAAATCTACTACTTCACTTCTAAACAATCGATCTATAAAATTACCTATCGAACCAGCTATTAATAAACTCAGACCGAATTGGATTAATGGTTTTCCATAACCTTCGCTTTTAAAGAACATAACTAATATAACTAACACAACGATTGTCACAATATAGAACAACCACATTTTCCCTTGAAGAATACCCCACGCAGCACCTTCGTTCCGATGAGAAGTTATATATAAAAGATTTTTAATAACTTTTACAGAATCACCAATTTCTAATGATTTTACAATCATATATTTTGTTAATTGGTCTAACGCTATAATTATAACTATAAAAATACTCCATATAGGAATATTATAACCTTTACGCATTTATTGTTCACTCCAATCTTGATTATTTTACCACATAAACAGGTAGGTTTGTTAATCTGACAAATAATATTAAACATCTATTTTTATGTTATTACATTAAAAATACTCCTATTAAAGTGAAAACTTTAATAGGAGTATTTATTTACACAACAAATTGTTTTTTAAATTAAATGATTAACCTAAAGTTGCTACAACTGATTGACAACGAGGACATAAGTGATCTAGTCCATTAACTGAACCTAATTGATCTGAATAGTTCCAACAACGTTGACATTTTTCACCTTCTGCATGGTCAACTTTAACTTTAACTAATTCATATTCTGTACCTTCAGTTAATTCATCTACAACGTCAACTTTTGATACAATGAATAATTGATTTAAATCATTAAATTTACTTAAGAAATCAACAGTATCAAACTCAGATGAGTTAGATAAAGTAATATGCGCTTCTAATGATTTACCAATTACTTTTTCATTACGTGCTACTTCTAGAGCTCTGTTAACATCGTCTCTTAATTTCATGAATTGAGACCATTTTTCCATTAATACAGTATCAATTTCATGTGGTTCAGGCATATCTGTTAAATGTACACTTTCTTCTTCAACATGTGGAATATGACCCCAAATTTCATCTGCAGTATGTGGGATAATTGGTGCTAATAACTTAGTTAATTTAACTAATGTCTCATATAATACAGTTTGCATACTACGACGTTTTAATGAGTCTGCTTTTTCAATATATAAAATATCTTTACCGTAATCTAAGTAGAAATTACTTAAATCTACGTTGATAAAGTTTTGAATATCTTGATAGATGTCCAAATAGTCGTAAGCTTCATAATGTGATAATGTCTTACCGATAAATTGATTTAAACGGTTATGCATGTATTGATCGATTTCAAGCATTTCATCATAAGAAACACTATCAGTTGCTGGGTTAAAATCATTCACGTTTCCTAATAAGAAGCGGAATGTATTTCTGATTTTACGGTAAACATCTGAAGTTTGTTTTAAAATTTCATTAGAAATACGAACATCAGCCAAGTAATCAACACTACTCACCCATAGTCGAGCAATATCAGCACCCATTTGTTTAACAATCTTATCTGGTACGATAACATTACCAAGAGATTTACTCATTTTTTTACCTTCACCATCCATTACAAAACCGTGTGAAAGTAACATTTTATATGGTGAAATGCCTCTTGTTGCTACTGAAGTTGTAATTGAAGAGTTAAACCAACCTCTATATTGGTCACTTCCTTCAATATAAATATCAGCTGGGTAAGATAATTCAGGTCTAGTTTCAAGTACTCCTCTGTGCGTAGAGCCTGAATCGAACCAAACATCCATAATATCTGTTTCTTTAGTGAATACACCGTTAGGACTACCTTCATGTGTAAATCCTTCAGGTAATAAATCTTTAGCTTCTCTTTCAAACCAAACATTAGATCCATGTTTTTCGAATAAATCAGCAACATGATTAATTGTTTCTTCTGTCATGATGATATCGCCATTTTCAGAATAGAATACAGGTAATGGTACGCCCCAAACTCTTTGACGAGAAATTACCCATTCTCCTCTATCTCTAATCATGTTGTATAAACGTGTTTTACCCCAATCAATTTTAAATTTAGTTGTATCAATTGCATCTAAAATATCTTGTCTTACTTTACTGATTGAAGCGAACCATTGCTCAGTCGCTCTAAAGATAACCGGTTTTTTCGTTCGCCAGTCATGTGGATATGAATGTGAGAAGAATGATAGTTTTAATAGTGCTCCAACTTCATCTAATTTTTCTGTAATTGTTTTGTTTGCTTTATCATAAAATTGCCCTGCAAACTCTCCTGCTTCTTCTGTGAAAACACCTTTATCATCGATTGGGCTAATTACACCTAAATCATATTTTTGTCCGATAACATAGTCATCTTCCCCGTGTCCAGGTGCGGTATGAACACAACCAGTACCTGCGTCTGTAGTTACGTGATCGCCTAAAATTACTAATGATGTTCTGTCGATAAATGGATGTTGCGCTGTAACATATTCAAGTTCAGAACCTTTAAATTCTTTTTCACGAACAATTGTTTCTTTATTCCAGTCTAAATCTTCACAAACAGCATCTAATAATGCTTCTGCTACTACATATTTTTTACCTTCAACATTTACTTGTACATAAGTAAGTTCAGGATTAACAGCAATTCCTAAGTTTGATGGAATTGTCCATGGAGTTGTTGTCCAGATAACGAATGATGCATCTTCATCTACAACACCTTTACTATCAACTACTTTAAAAGCTACATAAATAGATGGTGATTTTTTATCTTTATATTCAATTTCAGCTTCTGCTAAAGATGATTCACTTGAAGGTGACCAATAAACTGGTTTTTTACCTTTATAAATTAAACCTTTAGCTGCCATTTCTCCAAATACGCGAATTTGAGCTGCTTCGAATTCAGGTTTTAAAGTAATATATGGGTTTTGCCAATCACCATTTACACCTAAACGTTTAAAGTCAGATTTTTGTACTTCGATTTGTTCAAGCGCAAACTCTTCACATTTTTCACGAAATTCTGCGACTGACATTTCTTTACGCTTAACACCTTTATTTGTTAATGCTTGTTCAATAGGTAAGCCATGTGTATCCCAACCTGGAACATAAGGTGCATAATAACCAGTCATTGCTTTATGACGAACAATAAAGTCTTTTAAGATTTTATTCAATGCATGACCCATGTGTAGATTACCGTTTGCGTAAGGAGGTCCGTCATGCAAAATAAATGGTGTTTTACCTTTATTTTTTTCTAAAATTTTATTAAATAAGTCTTTTTCATCCCATTCAGCTTGAATTTGAGGTTCCTTATTTGGAAGTCCACCTCTCATTGGGAAGCTTGTTTTTGGCATAAGTAACGTGTCTTTGTAGTCCATAAGTTTTAATCTCCTTCAATTATTAAAATAAAAAACTCTAAGTTGAAATAATAGGGACGAAGTAATCGCGGTACCACCCTTATTAACTCAACTTAGAGTTCACTCATTAACTATATATAATTTTATGAAAAGGTGATACCTAAAGAAATTATTCGACTAGGCTTTCACCATCCCTAGCTCGCTTCTACTATAATTATTCTTTAGACGCGTCCTCATCACTATCTATAGATTGATTATTAATCTTCTCTTGATTATTTTGTTCTTCTTTTTGCAAAATGTCAATATTTTCTTCAGTAACTTGTTGTTGATCAATATCATAATTTAATAAATAATCCCAATCATCATTCTTCAACAAATCAAGTTGCGCTTCTACTAACATACGAAAACGAGATCTAAATACTTTAGATTGTCTCTTCATATCTTCAGTTTGGAAGCTTATTTTACGTGCTTTTTGTAAAGCATCATTGATGATAATATTAGCTCTACCTTCTGCTTCTTTAACTATAGAATCAGCTTTTAGCTCAGCGGAATGCTTTGTTTGTTCGCCTGCTTTTTGAGCTTGTAATATTGCTTCAGAAATTGTGTTTTCGACCGCTCTAAAACGATTAATATTTTCATCTTTATCATCTATTAATGTTTGTAATTGCGCTTTTTCTGATTTTAATTTTTCTATTTCATCGCTTAATGATTCTAGATATTGACGTACTTCTGATTCATCTAAGCCTTTATGCACTCTACTAAATTCTTTTTGTTTAATATTTTCTGGGGTAAATGCCATCAGTTTTCCTCCTTAGCACTATTTAAACAAAGTACGATATGTTATACGTAATTTGCCTTTTTTTGATTCACCGTTATTGGCTACAATCTTAGCACGACCGTATCCTTTTATCGATAGTAAATCATTCTCTTCGACTAAAAAGTCTACTCTTTCAATCTCTCTATGATTGACTTTTACACGTTTACCTTCTATGAGTTTCTTGCTTAGCGCTCTACTTGTATTAGTTATATGCTTTACAATTACATCAAGCCTCATAGCACTCACAGTTGTATCTCGTGTAACCCAATTCTCATTTGATTGTATCATATTTTGAAAAGGAATAGAACTCAATTTGATTCCTGCACCTTTAATTTTTGTTAATTCTAACATAATATATGATTCAAATCTTTTTGTCAAAACAAATTGTATTTTTTCGTTAACAATAATATCACCTAATTGATTACGATCAATTCCTAGAGACATTATCGTTCCTAATATATTTCGATGTGTTAATGTTACAAACTTAGTTGGATAATTAAGTTCGATTAATACTATTTCAAAGTCTTCTTCTTCTGGAGTGAAGTAATCAGGAGCAATTATTGCACGCTTTCTTTCAGCCTCATTACCTCCGCCAAAATAATGGACTCTTAATCCTTCAAAACTACCAACTATTGTATCTAAAATGTATTGTTCTCGAGGGTCTAAAAAGTCCGTAAGAACATGTTGATAATTTCTTTCTGCTATTTCACATTTATTAATAAATAAATCAATTTCTTCTCTTTCTTCTTTTCTAAAATGTTGATAGATATCCATTGTTACACCTCTAAATATATATAAAAAAAGGATGGACGCATTGTCCCATCCCATTACACTATATCATTCATGTTAAATTTACAGGATTGGTACTACAGGTACAAACATATTGAATACGCTTATTAAACCTACATAGAATAAACTTAAAGTAATAAAAGCCACAATTGAAGATATGTCTAACATACCTAGAGGTGGAATTATTTTTCTGAAAGGTTCTAAAAACGGTTCATAAATCTTACCTAAAAATTGTCCTATAGCTCCTTCTCTTAATCCAGGTAACCAAGATGTTAAGAAGTAAACAATCATACCATATTGATAAATTTTAACAACAAACAATACAAATCCTAAAATTGTACTTAATAATCCGCTATCCATATACTATTTCCTCTATTCTTGATAAGGGTCAACTTGTTCAATTTGTTCTGTGATTGATCCAGCAACTTCAACATTATCAGGTGTGCACAAGAAAATATCTGTCCCAACTCTTCTAATGTCACCGCCGATAGCATAAACTGTTCCACTTAAGAAATCGATTATTCTTTTAGCAGATACTTTATCTATTCTTTGTAAGTTTACTAGTGTTGTTCTTCTATTTTTAAGTTCATCTGCGATATCTTGTGTATCAGAAAATACTCTTGGTTCAAACAAGCACATTTTTGAATTTTGCGCAAAATCCATATTACCACCCATGCTCACCACATTTGTTTGAGATGAATTTGTACGTTTTTCACTCATGGCTTCTTTCCTTTCAGGTTTATTAAAATCACGTGAACGTTGTGATTGATATCTTGTTGTATTATTCTGTTGTGACGGTACACTTTTTAAAGTATTCTGTGCTGTTTTCTTTTTCTCTTGAGAGCTTTGTTCTTGCTCGGGGGCTCTACTTTGCTCTTGACGTGGTTCTTCGTATACTTCCTCTTCATCATCTACTATGAAGAAACCTTTAAACACATCTTTAATAGCCATAATTTACACTCCTTATTCACCAACTAATTTTGTACCAATTCGAACATATGAAGCACCTTCTATTATTGCTTCATTAAAATCATTGCTCATGCCCATAGATAATTCTGTACATGGTGCATAGCTTAGATTTAATGATTGTACTTTATCTTTTAACAGTCTTAGTTGTTTGAAATATTGTCTTAATTTTTCTTTGTCTTCGGTTAGTGGTGCCATAGTCATTAAACCAACAATTTCAATGTGTTCAAAATTTTCCATTTCTTTAATAAAAGGAATGACTTCTTCTGGTGACATACCGTGTTTAGATTCCTCACCTGAAACATTAACTTGAACAAAACATTTAACTTTATGATTGGCACGTTTTTCTATTTCTTTTGCTAATTTCAACCTATCTAGTGCGTGTAAGTAATCGATGTCATCAATGACTTCTTTTACTTTTCTTGTTTGCAGAGACCCAATAAAATGCATAATTGCATCATCAGGAAGTTGCTTTTTCTTTTCAATGAAACCTTCAATTCTATTTTCACCGAAATTTCTTAAACCAGCTTGATAAGCTTCTATAGCTCGGTCTATTGTAACATATTTTGTAACAACAATCACTTGAGGTGATGTTTCAAAACTTGATTCTTTAGTACTGTTACGAATTTGTGACTCTATATCTACTAAATTTTCTTTTACCGATTTCAAAATTATACCTACTTTCTACCTATAAATGCAAGCATTCTTCCAGTATTTCCTTGTTCTACTCTATAGGAAAAGAACTTATCTGTTTCACTAGCTGTACAATGATTTGTCTTAACGATATGTTCTGGTTTTACACCATAAAATATAGCTAACAATTCATTTGCTCTTTTCAAATCTATACCATGTTTATTCTGACCTCTGTTTTCAATATATAAAGATGAATCAATTGGTAAAGACTTAAATTTATTGTAAATATCATCGTTAATTTCATAACTATTTGAAGTTGAAGGACCGATAACAATTCTAAGGTTCTCAATATCACCTTTATAGTTTTCAATCATCTCTTTAATGATTTGCGATTGAGTTCCTCTCCAACCTGCATGACAAAGTCCGACATACTCGCTATTCGTATCATACAAATAAATTGGTACGCAATCAGCAAAACACATTGTCAGTAAAATATTTGATTCATAAGTGTATAATCCATCTAATCCATATAACTCGTTAGTAAGCTCTGATATATTTTTACCTCTATCTGATGATTTAACTTCTTGAATTTTATTTTCATGAGTTTGGATTGGAAACACCCATGAATCACACGAGAAGCCAATCTCATCAGCTAATACTCTTTGGTGTTTTGTAATATTCTCTGGATTATCATCTATATAACGCGCCATGTTAAAAGCATTATTTGGGTAAGGACTGTGACCGTCAGTTCTTGTTGTGATCCCAATTGTTAAATCAGGTCTTTCTTGAACATTATATGATAAGTGGTGATTTTGCTGACTAAATATTTCTTCCATGTTATCTCTCCTAATAAAAAAAGTCGTCAGGACATATGCCTGATGACTTTTAAAGTTCATTTATCGTCTAGAGCGTCTAGAACGTCTATCTTCTCTATTTCGAATGAAACTTGGAATATCACTATCATCAGTTGATTCATTTGCAGCAGGTTTACTTTCAAATGAAGCTTTTCTATCTAGTGACTCTCCTTCATCTCTTTTGGAAGGTGCTTCTGTAGTTCCACCAAATGCTCCGCCACCTTGAGGTTTGCGCGCACTAGAAGGTTTATCATTAAAACCTGTTGCAATTACTGTAACGACTAATTCGTCTTGTAATTCAGGATTAATAACTGTACCAAATATCATGTTAACATCTTCGTCAGCAGCATCTTGAACGATATCAGCAGCTTCTTGTGCTTCGAATAGAGATAGTGATTCTCCACCCGTAATGTTCATAAGGACACCTTGAGCGCCTACGATAGATGTTTCTAATAATGGAGAAGAAATTGCTTTCTTAGCCGCTTCAATTGCTCTATTTTCACCAGAAGAAACACCGATACCCATTAATGCTGAACCTTGGTTAGACATAATCGTTTTTACGTCTGCAAAGTCTAAGTTTACTTCACCAGAAACAGCGATTAAATCAGAGATACCTTGTACACCTTGACGTAATACATTGTCTGCTTCTTTGAAAGCTTCCATCATAGGTGTAGATTTATCTACAATATCTAATAAACGATCGTTAGGAATAACGATTAAAGTGTCTACTGAAGCTTTCATAGATTCTACGCCAGCTGCAGCTTGTGTTTGACGTTTGCGACCTTCAAAGCTAAATGGACGAGTAACAACACCAACTGTTAATGCACCCATTTCTTTAGCAATTTTAGCAACAACTGGTGCAGCACCTGTACCAGTTCCGCCACCCATACCTGCAGTTACGAATACCATATCTGCACCTTGAATAGCATCTTCTATTTGTTCACGAGATTCTTCAGCAGCTTTTTTACCAATTTCTGGGTTAGCACCTGCTCCTAAACCACGAGTTAATTTTTCACCAATTTGAATTTTTGATGACGCTTTAGATAAGTTTAACGCTTGACCATCTGTGTTAATAGAAATAAATTCTACATTATTCATACCATGGTCTATCATACGGTTTACAGCGTTGTTACCGCCGCCACCAACACCAATTACTTTTAAAGTAGCTAAATGATTAAATCCTTGCTCAAATTCTAACATTTATTATCCTCCTAATCTTTATGACCCATCAATCAAATAACGATTTCATTAATTTCTTGAATACACTTGGCTTCTCTTCTTGACTATCCGAATCATAATCAGCTTCGGAGTGATTGTCGTTACCAGAACTTGAAGCTTTTGTATCATTATTTTTGTCTTTGTTTTGTTTTTTCTTAAACCATTGTTCATAAGGTTTTGCTTTAGATTCTTGATTTACTTCATCATAAGTTTCTTCTTCAATTGTATCCGCATCATAATTATTCATTGTAACATAATCTAGTAGCTCATCAAAGACAATTCCACTAGATATGGTAGAGATACTTGACGTAAATTCTGGTTTGCGAATTCCCATTTGAGATGGTGTGTGTATACGTACTTTTTCGTTCACCATATCTTGTAATAATTCTTTAATTCCTAATAGATTTGAAGTACCGCCAGTTACGATAAATCCACCGTTAACATTTGTAATACCCATATCTTGTAATAAATCAAAAACATCGAAGAAAATTTCTTCCATTCTTGATTCAATAATTTCACTTAATTCTTTTTGAGTAAATTGTGCGTGACCTTCTTCATTGATTTGCTCAACACTGAAAACATCTTGATCAGATGCTGAGTCATAGAATGAATGACCATATTGTTGTTTGATTTTTTCAGCGTTGTCATATGTAGTATTTAATGCTTTAGCAATATCTGTTGTAATGCTTCTTCCTGCCATTTCAATTGTATCCGCATCAACAAGATTGCCTCGTTCATAGAAACCTACTTGAGTTAAATCTTCACCTATATCAATGACACAAGCGCCTAACTCAACTTCTGTTGGCGATAAGATTGACTGATAATTATAAGCATCTGAGAATACTTCTAATACATCTACACCACATGATTCTACACATTTAATTATATTGATTAAAAGTGATTTAGATGTTGCAATCACACCAGCTTCAACCTTCAATGATTGTGTAGCAACCATTTCTTTAGGGTCTGAAACTTCATGCAAATCATCTACTATGAATTTCATTGGGAATACCCCAACAACTTCGGTTTCAGGTACGTCATTCAATCCTCTTATGCCTTCTAAGACAGATTCTATGTGAGCACCATCAATCTCTGTTTCCGTTCCTTCAAATGGTATTTCATATTTTTCATCATATATTTCCGTATTTACGATAGGCATTTTTAAGAAAACTTCTTTAATGTCTACTCCAGAAGCAATCGCCGCTTTTTTGATTGTATCTTTAATTGCTTGCTTAGCAATATCAAAATCATCTATACAACCATTTCTTATTCCATTTGTAAACGTTTGCCCTGTACCTATCACGTTAATGCCATTATGAAATTTTTCTCCTACAATTACTTTTACACTCGATGAACCTATATCTAAACTAATATAATAATGTTCCTCCATCGATAGGCACCTCCTCTAAGACATGATAATCTAATTTACACTATTCTTAGTTTACATGATTGATGTTTTAATGTGAACTAATAATAGGTTTATTTGTTGAATTTTTAGTTAATCTGATGATTTTTCTGTTGATTTTGGTTCTTCATCAGATTTTTCTAGTTCTTTTGATAAATCTTGTAATGCTTGATCTAACTTTTGTTGCTCAGATTTTGTATTTTCTTCTTGTTCACTTTCTTTATTTGCACGCTCTTTTTGTTGTTCTTTAGATTCATATGGTAAGAATGTAGCACCGACTTGTAAATCAACAAAACCTGGTGTTTTTAATTCTCCAGTATTATCTCTCTCTAATTTATCAGATATGCTAGGATAATAGTTAATTTTATTTGCAAAAGTTTGAATATCTCCAACAACTTCTACATTATCTGTCATAAACATTTGGATTCTATTTTGATTATTTTCACCTGGTTTATAATTAATTTCTGAAATCATTGATTTTACTTTAGGTTTTACTTTCTTTAACTCTGGTACAATTTTGTTTAATTTTTTAGAAGTGAAGTCATTTAAAATCGGAACATCGATTGGTAAATCTGTTGATAATTTTTTGATAGTAGAACCGTTTTCCAATAGTGGTTCATACCCTTTTTTATTTTTGATTAAGCCTATTGTTTCATATTCTTTAACATTTACGATTAAATCATTAGGAAAACGACGCTTTATTTCAACATTTTTAATACCTTCGATTTTTTCAATCTTAGATTTCATTTCGCTCATTGGCAAATTATAAATTCTAGAATCAGATTTTATATTTAATGCTTTTTCGATATCTTTTTTAGCAACAAGCTTTTCACCATTAATTTCTACTTTATCTACTTTACTGATATCCGTAAACATATATAAAACTACTAACAAGACAAGGAGTATAACACCAATGAATACGCCTAATTGAATTTGTCGTCTACGCTTTCTTTTTGTTTTTAGACTTTTAAGGTGTTTATCTTCTGTAGCCGTTTCAAATTGTAAAATATCTTCATTTTTATCAGAACTCTTACTCACTGTTGTCACTCCTTATAACCATTTTTCTAGAATGAAGGTAAATGTTTTTGGAAACTCTCAATAAATTCATCTCCACGTGCTTCAAATGTATCGTATTGATCCCAACTTGCGCATGCGGGAGATAATAATACAACATCATTAGATTGAATATGATCTTGTATTAAATCAACAGCACCTTTAACATCTTTAGCTTCTAGTACTTCTTTACCTTGACTTGCACCTAAAGTTTTTAATTTACCTTTTGTTTCACCAAAAGTGACCATTAATCTAACTTTATCCATATAAGGAATTAAATCGTCGAAATCATTACCTCTATCTAATCCCCCACATAACCAAATAATTGGTGAATTAAATGAGCTTAACGCAAATCTTGTTGCTAATGTATTTGTAGCTTTCGAATCATTGTAATATTTATTACCTCTGTTTGTTCCTATGTACTGTAGTCTATGTTTTATCCCAGAGAATGTAGTAAGGGTATGAACTATAGACTTGATATCTACTCCGGATATAATAGAAGCGAGAACTGCTACTAATACATTTTCTAAATTATGCTTACCAGGTAATACGATGTCATTCGTGTTAATAATACGCACACCATTATATACTACATAATCGTCTTTGATGTATATCCCGTTTACCTCTTGTTCTGTTGAAAAATATAAAATCTTTGATTTAATTTCATCTTTGTCAATAAGATGTCTTTGTTCATAATTAAATATTAGATAATCATCTTCAGTTTGATTTTTAAATATATTCTTTTTAGCATTTTGATACTCTTCTAATGAACCATGATAATCTAAGTGAGCTGAATAAATATTTGTAACAATTGCAATATGAGGCCTGTATTCAACCGTTCCTAGAAGTTGGAATGACGATAACTCAGTAATTAGGTAATCATCTTTCGTCACATCTTGTGCTACTTTCGATGCTACAACACCTATATTGCCCGATACTTGGCCTTTCACTTTGCTGTTTCCAAACATATCACCAATTAGTGAAGTAACTGTAGTTTTCCCGTTTGTTCCTGTGATACCAATTATAGGCGCTTCAGAAATATAATAACTTAACTCAATTTCCGTTATGATTTTTAAATTTTTATTTAATGCCTCTTGTAATAAAGGAATTTTATATGGGATACCTGGGTTTTTAACGATTAATGGATTGTTATCCAATAAACTCAGTGGATGTTCACCACTAATAACTTTAATCCCATCATTTACAAGCTCCAATGCATGTGGATTGTTCGTTAAATCTTGTCCATCATTTACTATAACGTTTGCACCTAGTTTCTTACAAAGCTTAGCACTTTCATATCCACTTTTTGCTAACCCTAAAATCAAGACGTTCTTATCTTTCAATCCAGTATATGGCTTCACTTTACATCACTCCAATCCATAGACCTATAGCCCCTGTAATGATACCAGTAGCCCAAAATACTAATACAACTTTCCATTCACTCCAACCTACTAATTCAAAATGATGGTGCAATGGACTCATTTTAAATATTCTTTTCCCAGTAAGTTTATACGAAGTTACTTGTAGCATTACAGATAAAGTTTCAATAACGAATACAAAACCGATCAATAATAAAGTAATTTCTTGATTTAACATAATAGAAATAGTTGCAAAGATACCGCCTAATGCCAAGCTACCTGTGTCACCCATAAATACTTTTGCTGGATACTTATTATAAATTAAGAATCCAATTAAACTAGCTAACATCACTAAACAGAATAACCCTATTTCTGGTTTATCTAAAACAAATGACAATATTGCATAAAATGCAAATGCTATAACAGATAGCCCAGTCGATAAGCCATCTAACCCATCAGTTAAGTTAACAGCATTACTAAATCCTACTTGCCAAAATATAATAAACACGATATAGAATACTGATAACGGTAATGACCAATCAGTAAACGGTATATTAATCGCTGACTCAAATTGATAATTTGGTAACGCAACACTGACAATATAAAATATTACAGCTATTGCAATTTGAGCTAAAAACTTCTGTTTACTCGTTAAGCCTTGGTTATTTTTTTTAACGACAATTATATAATCGTCTATAAAACCAATCAGTCCAAAACCTATTGTGACAAATAATAATAAAATTAGTGGTCCGATTTGGTCAGCGAAAAATAATGCAATAACCGTCACTACAATGGTAGAAAGTAAAAATGTCAATCCGCCCATTGTTGGTGTGCCTGTTTTTTTCATATGACTTTGAGGACCCTCTTCTCTTATACTCTGCCCAAACTTAAGTTTTTTAAGTGTGGGGATAAGTATTGGTACAAGAATCAAAGTCAATAAAAACGCAATGACAGGTAGCGTAAAATTCATAATAGTTCACCTTTTCTTTTGTTTATTTATCAGGAATCATCTGATTCTTTAGAATCATTCGATTTCTCTTCTTTTTTATCTTTATTATCTTTCTCTTTATCTTCTTTATCTTTTTCACTTGTATCTTCTTCTGGTACTTGCCCTATTGAATCATCTCCATTTGGATGATTATTAGACAACGTAAATTTAACTTCAGTGCCTGATTTAATTTTTTGATTTTCATCTACTGATTGTTCTTTAACATAACCAGAACCTTCTGTTTCAGCTTTAATACCAGTCGCTTCTTGAAGTTTTAATATATCACGTTTTGTCCATTTTTCAGTATTAGGCATTGTTAGTTCGCCATCTGTCACAAGTAATACTCTTTCTTTATCTTGTACGCTTTTATCTTTTAGTGGTAATTGTTTTATTATTTTTTCTCCATTACCGATAACGACAGGTTCTAATTTCTTACCTTTTACAATGTCTGTAGCCTTTTTAGTTTCCATATTAACAACATCTGGAACTTTTGAAGAGTCATTTTTCTCTTTTCCTTCACTTTCTTCTACATCTAAATATTTCAATGTATTCTCCATTATTGGATTAAAGCCACGAGAAACACCATATTCATAAGCTTCTAAGTCTCGTTTCTTAGCTAGCGACATACCTGCATAAACTACTACTTCTGGATCTTTAGCTGGTGCATACCCCATAAAACTTACAAAGTAAGGATTAGCCCCATCTACGTATCCGCCACCTTTAGTGTCAGGAACTTGTGCAGTACCTGTCTTACCAGCAACACGATATCCATCAATTTTGTAATTGGTTGCATTACTGTCTTTACTATTTACCACTTTATCCAATTCAGTCATCGTTTTCTGAGCTGTATCTTTTGAAATTGGATTACCTACTACTTTTTTCTTACCTTCTTTAATCGTTTCTTTAGTTTGTTGATTTTTTATTGATTGAACATAATATGGTTGTAACATATTACCTTGATTTAAAATCGCAGTTTCTGCCTGTAACATTTGAATTGGCGTTACAGTTGTAGATTGTCCAAACGAAGATGTTTTTCTTTGAAGTTCATTATCAAATGCAATGTTACCAGGAGCTTCGCTATCGAATAAACTTCCTGTTTTCTTACCAAAACCGAATTTTTCATAATAAGTTTTCGCTTTATCTGCACCAACTAAATCTTGTAATTTCATCATTAAAGTGTTTGCTGAATATGTGAATCCAGTTGTCATAGGTATATTACCCCAGCCATCATCGTTCCAGTCATAAATTTTAAATCCGTCAATTTCTCTATGACCTGTTTTGAATTTTTTATTAGGTTCGAATTTGCCTTCTTCAATTGCAGCAGCTAGTCCGTACGTTTTAAATGTCGAACCAGGTTCATATGTATTTTGATATAAATCATTCGCCCATTTTTTACCAAAGTCTTCTTTTGTATCTGGATTAAATGTCGGTCGTTGACTATAGCCTAATATTTCACCTGATTTAGCATCCATAACAACTGCAAATAAATCTTCTGGTTCATAACGATCAACCATTTTATCTAATGCATTCTCAACAAATACTTGGATATTCGAATCTAATGTTAGATGTACATCGTCACCATTTTTAGCTTCAATATTATCTTCTGAGTTTGGTACTAACATGCCCCAAATATCTTGTTTATAAGAATTTTTACCTGTCTTACCTTTTAGATAACTATCAAAGACTTTTTCAGCACCATATACACCTGTTAACTTATTAGTTTCCTGATCTTTATCAGCTAATCCTATAAGATGGGATGCAAAATTGCCATTTGGATAAAATCGTTTCTTTTCGGTTTCAAAAGTAATACCTGGAAGTTTTAATTTCTCAATATCTGTTTTTTGCTTATAAGTTAAATCTTTTCCTTTTTGACCAAATTCAACTTGGAAAGCATTTTTAGTTTTCAACCTTTTTAATACATCTTTTTCATCCATTTTTAAGATTTTCGAAAGTTCTTTTGCTGTTTTCTCTTTATCTTTTACGTGCCTCGGTTTATCACTATCTTTACTCATTTTTTTATCTAGAATAGCGACCAATTTATAACTATCCGTGTCTTCTGCTAACACTTTTCCATTTCTGTCATAAATTTTACCTCTTTCAGGTTGAGCAACTGTTTGTCTTAAATATTTTTCACTTGCTCTATATGCTAAATCCTCTCCAGCAGCTTGTCCGCTGATCATGAGGTAGGAATATCTTAAGACCAATATAAAAAAGAGCAGTCCGAAAAAACTTACTAAGAGGACTGCTCCTATTTTATTTTTCTTTATTTTAATTTTTGGCATCACTACGCACTACCTTTACATTGTTGTTATTCAACTTAAGACCATAGTCTTCAGCTTTTTCGTAGATACGTTCATATGATGACTGCTTCATAGATTCTGTTTTCAAATCACCATTAGTAGTTTTTTGCTCTTCAATTTTATTATCTAATTCTGCAATTTGAGTTTTATTATTGTACGCATCCATTTTTAAAGATAGCATATAAATACTTATCAACGCAATCATAGTTATTAGTGTTATGTATACAAACTTTTCTATCCTTGATATGCCAACTACTTTACTTTTGGTAACTTTTTTTCTTTGCGGTTCGACTTGTGGCTCTTGCCACTCGTCAGGTCTATAATTTGGATATATTCTCTCTACTGCCATTCAATTGCCACTCCTCTAACTACTTTAAGATTTCTGCTACTCTTAGCTTCGCACTTCTTGCTCGGTTATTTTCTTCAAGTTCCTCGTCATCAGAAATAATAGGCTTTCTGTTAACTCTTTTGAGTTTAGGTTGGTATTCCTCAGGTACAACTGGTAATCCTCTTGGGACATCCGGCCCTTTTTCATACTCTTGAAATACTTGTTTACACAAACGATCTTCTAAAGAATGGAAAGTGATAACGGAAATCCTCCCACCAACTTTGACATGTTGTATAGCTGCTTCAATAGATTCTTCAAAGGCTCCTAGCTCATCATTCACTGCAATTCTCACAGCTTGGAACACTCTTTTAGCTGGGTGTCCGCCTTTTCTACGCTTAGCAGCTGGGATTCCTTCTTTTATCAAATCCACTAGTTCGAAAGTCGTTTCTATAGGAGCATTTTCTCGTCTTGCTTCAATCTTTCTAGCTATTTGTTTAGAGAACTTCTCTTCACCATATCTAAAAAATGTTTTAACAAGTTGCTCATACGGCCATTCGTTTATCACTTCATATGCAGATAGTGATTGAGTTTGGTCCATTCTCATATCAAGCTTTGCATCATAATGATAACTAAAACCTCTTTCAGGAGTATCAAGTTGCGGACTTGAAACGCCCAAGTCATAAAGCACACCATCTACTTTGCTTATATCTAATGATTCTAATATATGTTCTAAATTTCTAAAGTTGTCTTGTACAAAGGTTACTTTATGGATATGATCCTTCAAAATATTTTTAGCATGTTGAATAGCCGTCTCATCTTGATCGATTGCAATTAGATGACCATCATCATTCAATTGTTCGGCTAGGTATAAACTATGCCCAGCTCCACCTAATGTACAATCTACGTATGTACCATCGGGTTTTATGTCTAATTTGTCTACTGTTTCTCTTAATAGTACTGATACGTGATGAAACATTTACTCCACTCCTAAAAATCAATATCGATGAGATCTTCTGCAATGTCCTCAAAATTGTCTTCAGATTCATCATAAAAATCATTCCAAGTGTTTCTATCCCAAATTTCAATTCTGTTAGAAACACCAATTACTGTACATTCTTTACTTAAATTTGCATATGTTCTTAAATTCTGCGGGATGTTAATACGTCCTTGTTTGTCTAATTCAACTTCAACAGCACCTGAGAAAAACATTCTCATAAATTTACGTGCATCTTTTTTTGTAATAGGTAAGTTTTTTAATTTTTCTTCGATGCGTGCCCACTCTTCAAGTGTATAACCAAACAGACATTTATCTAGGCCTCTAGTGATAATAAAACGTTCATTCAAATCATATCTAAATTTCGAAGGTACAATCATACGTCCTTTAGTATCTAATTGATGTTGATATTCACCCATGAACATTTTATTTCACCTCACCTTATTTATAATTTACCACATTCCCCCACAATCCTCCACTATTTATACAAGTTTTCTCAAAATTTGTACAATACATAAAAAAAACACCGAATTTACAAGTCTGTAAATTCGGTGTAACCGTTGATATCTCTATACTTCTATTGTTATATGCTCGAAAGTGTAACAAAGTGGTGGATAGGTGGAGGGACTGAACACATCTGTCCCAAATTGATTCATAATTTGTACCGGATTCCACACTCTTTCTTGCAAACCTTGGTGAGGGTGTAACGTATTTTCTATTATTTCAAAATGTCTCATACTAATTTCGTTTTCTCTTTCAACATTCAGTAAATATCGATCTAATAAGTACTGATACTGATGTTGATGAATTTTGTTGTTTTTTTCTATTAATTGTCTATTTTGATATTCATCACCGATTTCATCAATTAATTTATGGTGGAATGATGTTTGTATATCTTTCATTTTTTCAATTTCTCTTAATACTTCATCAGATGCTTGAGCACGTATAAACTTATCTTTATCACTTTGTACGCCCTCTATTAAAATATCATTTATATCTAGTTCATATGATTCTATAGCTTTTTTCGCTTCTTGAGTTAAATAACTTATACGCATTCTAGGTGTTACAATTGGCATTTCAATATTTAATACGTTGAATACACCTTTTAACTCTCCCCAATAGATTATTTCGCTTGGACCACCAATAAAGCTTAAAGTATTAAATAAATATTCTTCCATAAGAGGTCTTGTTACCACATTATTAGAAAATCTCTCTGGGTAATTATCTATTAGTTGTAGCAATTCATCTTCACTAAATACAACCTCAGAATCCTTACTTAAATAAAAAGCATTTTCATCCGCCATTATTAATTGACGTTTGTCATTATACTCATAGAATAAATGTACATTCGTATCAGTCAAAATCATGCGATTTTTGATAACTTCTGCAAAATTATTTTGCGTTGTTCTGAAGGCTTCATCAACTTGTTTATAATTATTTATAATTTGTTTGAAGAATGGTTTTTCCATTTCTCTTAATCTTGGGTGATGAGCATCAATTACTAATAAACCGTATTCTTTAAAAATTTCATGTGTTAAATATTTAAACATATCACTCCATGAATGAGCATTCTTTACTATTTGAGTGATTAACGATTTTAAATCTTTTGAATGTTTTGTTTCTCCAATAGATTTAAACATATCATCTAAAGCTTTCAATATAAGCTCTTCGTCAAATACATATTCAGAAACACTTTTTTCTGGTGGTTCTACAGTATTATATTTGATTTTATTTAACTGTCTTGTGATACGGTCATACGCGTATGTATGATTCACTTCATCAAAATCATGATCTTCCCCAGCAATCCAAAATACTGGTATGATAGGTTGATTTAATTTTTGACTTTGCTCTTTAGCTAAAATAATGATAGAAATGATTTTATGAAATGTATAAAGTGGTCCTGTAAACAACCCCGCCTGTTGACCACCAATTACAACTTTATGACCTTTACTTAAATTTTGAATATTAGTTTCTTGAGCCTTTGATAAAGTTAAATCAGACATATAATTTCTTATAACATGTGCTAATATTTCTTCTCTACCATTAGCAGATGTCTCGCTTCGTCTAACGAATTCATCTTGTAAGCCTGGCTTATAATCATAAAAATTCAGTATTTCTTCACTTTGATTAGTGTATCTATCTATGAAACTATTTTGCTTATCAATTAACGTCTTTATACAGTCCATACGTGTCTTTCTCCTTCAGAATTGATTACTATAATAAGTATAAAGATTATAGCTAAATAAAACAATCTAACGGCTTATAATTTAAAATTTGTTATAAATGAAGTATAATTAAGAAAAGAGCAAGGGGGATTATCATGGCAAAAGTAGAACATTTACAAATTAATTACAAAACAGAAGAAGCATTTGAACAATTCCGAAACTTCGGTAACGAAGGTTTATATATGGTAGAAGAACTAAAAGGCAAAATTATAGATGCAAGTTCAGATTCACCATTTTTCGGCATTTATGTTGGGGATAAATTAGTTGCTCGAATGTGCTTATTCAAGCAAGATGAAGTTGAGAAGACTTATTTCCCTAACTTTAGTGATTATTTAATTTTATGGAAACTAGAAGTGTTAAAAGATTATCAAGACAGAGGTTACGGATTGCAATTATTAGACTATGCTAAAAGCTATGGCCTACCGATTAAATGTATTGCACGTAACCAATCTAAAGATTTCTTTGTAAATCATGGATTTAAAGATATCGAGCAACAAAATCAATCTGGAGAAGACGTTGTAATTTGGACTCCTTAAATAAAAAACAGTCTGGAATATAATTCCTAACTTAAAATAAATAGCATCTCATTTCACTGATTTATTCAGTTAGAAATGAGATGCTATTTTGTTATAGTCGTCAATTAAAATTTAGATATAACGTGTTTAGTTAAAATTTCTTTCGTCTTAGAGGCGACACCCTCTTATTGTGTTAATACGTACGATATAACATAAGCTGTTATCAATAAAAATGCGATTATATGTGTCTTCTTAAACATGACCAACAAAGCCATGAATTCTCTAACATACGTGTTAGGATAAAAGTATGTCTTTGAAACACCACCTGAAACAGTAGCATCAATCTTTAATTGCTTTGATAAAAATCCAGCTCTCAATATATGAAAATAATTCGAAACAATAATCGCAAACGGATTTACTTCATATTTTTTCATAATATCATAAGAATATATAAGGTTCTCTTTAGTATTTGTAGATTTTTCTTCCATAATAATATCTTTATTTGATACCCCTTGACTCAACAAATATTTACGCATAGCTTCTGCTTCACTTACAATTTCGTCTGGTCCTTGGCCTCCACTTACTATAAACACCGCATCTAAATTTTTCTTTTTTATTTTAATTGCTTTATCTAATCTTGCTTGAAGTAATGGCGTTACTTTGTCTTCTATAATGCCTGCTCCTAAAACGATAATGAAATGACTTTTTCTTTTTCTTGATAACCCACTTATGATCCAAGCATAAAGATTTTGAAATATGAAGATAATGTTTAAGTAATAGAATATTAGTGATACGTATACAATCCATACACCTTCATAAAATTTTAAAATTGAATCTGGCTTAAAACTAATGATTAAGAAATTAATAAGAATAAAAACACCATAACCTAAAACAAGCATATTATTAACAAATTTACCTTCATTCGCAATTTTCTTTTTGGTATTGAGAAGTGACAATAGCATAACTACAATAACTAATACACCATAAAACATATTAAGAATTAATAAGTAATTCACATTCATATTTAATTCAAAACTTGGGATGATTATGTTCACAAATATACTGATTAAAACCGACATAAAAATAATAGCTAGAAAATAAACATTTTTATATTGGCGAAATTCTATTTTAAAACTCAATAAAAATATTATTAAAAAAACAATACCCACTGTCATTATGCTCACCCCTTCCCATTACTCATAACAATAAAAGTATATCATCATAATGAAAAATATTCATAAAATAAAGAATAAAATCATTTTATTAATTATCAGAATATTCAAATAACGTATTGTATTAGGTCAATGTAGCTGATATACTATTCAACATTACATAAACTTTTTAGGAGGCAATAACAATGAATGATGAATCGAATAATAAATTTTCCGAATATATGATCAACATGTCGTATCACTCAGATATAGGTTGGTCAAAACCCGTAATAAGACCTTATGCCCCCATAACAATTTCACCTAGCGCGCAATGTTTACATTACGGTCAAACAGTTTTCGAAGATATGATAGCCTTTAATGATAAAAATAACTTCTCCATTTTCAAACCATATGATCACTTAAATAAATTCAATCATTCTTTAACAAGATTAGAAATGCCCACCATTCCAGTAGAACCTGTGATTAATACCCTAATCCAATTACTCAATATTGATAGCTCTATAAACATTAATGAAGAAAACTCAATATACATACGTCCCTTTATGTACGCTACAGAAAGTAAATTAGGTGTAAGCAAATCTGAAGAATATAATTTCAATATTATAGTTTCAACTATTCCAAAACAATCAGATCAATCGTTACCAAACGCTATTTCATTATATGTGGAACAAGAACTTGTAAAATCAATAAGAGGAGACGCAGGTTACACACAATTTGGAGGCAGCTTTGCTTCACAATTTTTAGCACAAAAGCAAGCTCAAGAAAAAGGATATGATAACGTACTATGGTTAGACGGTATAGAAAAGAAATATATAGAAGAAGTTAGTAACAAAAACATCTTTTTCGTAATCAATAATGAAATTGTAACTCCAAAATTAAATGGGAGTATTAAACCAGGAATTATGCGCCAAACTATAATCAAACTCGCTAATAACCTCGGATATCAAGTATCAGAAAAAGAAATAGCTATAGAAGATATCGTATTAGCAAATGACAAAGGTATTTTAACTGAAGTCTTCTGCACAGACACATTAAATGCAATTACACCCGTAAATAGAATTACACACTTAAATAACGAGATAATACTTAATAGCAATCAAAAATCACGCATTACTCAACAATTATATAAAGCATATAAGGACATACAAACAGGCAAAGCAGAAGATATATTTAATTGGACATTAGATGTAAAGCAATTAAACGAAGTTGAAGCTTA
>X87_Garden_Dormouse__coassemble_36_pt1 | contig 35505 bp, 35 predicted proteins | sample X87_Garden_Dormouse__metabat2_low_PE_004 | metagenome-assembled genome bin X87_Garden_Dormouse | reverse complement strand
TCCTTGCCGGGGTGGGACTACGAAATCTATTTATTAAAATGAGATTTCTGTCCCATCCCTTTTTTAATTTAAATTAAAAAGCACACTTTCAAGTTACAATTGAAAGTGTGCTTTCCTATTTTTATACAAATAGTACGCAAATATGATAAATAATAAACGATAGTATTATTGATACTGGTAATGTAATAATCCATGTAATAATCATTCTCTGAGCTGTAGTCCATTTAACACCTTTAACGCGTTGAGAAGAACCTACACCTAAAATTGATGAAGATACAACATGTGTTGTTGATACTGGTAAATGAATAAACGTCGCACCAAAAATGACAAATGCTGATGATAAGTCTGCTGCAACACCATTTGCCGGACGAATTTTCATAATGTTACCACCAACAGTTTTAATGATTTTCCAACCACCTACTGCTGTTCCAAGTCCCATTGCGGTAGCACAACTTACTTTAACCCACAATTCTATATCAGTTGTAGATTGTAGATTAGCTGAAATAAGCGCCATAGTAATAATACCCATTGCTTTTTGAGCATCGTTTGTACCGTGTGAGAAAGCTTGTAAAGCTGCTGTACCAATTTGAATAAATCTAAAGTTTCTATTTGTTCTTGTTAAGTTATTATTTTTAAATACAACTTTAAAAATGGAATACATCGTAAACCCGACAATAAAAGCAAGAATTGGAGAAGCAATTAATGCTAATATAATTTTAGAAAATCCTTGGTAATGTAATACGCCGAACCCTGCCGAACCGATTGCAGCTCCAGCGATAGATCCAATTAGAGCATGTGAAGACGAACTTGGAATACCAAAGTACCAAGTTATCAGATTCCATGCTATTGCTGAAAGCAATGCTGCTAAAATAACAATCGAACCATTTTCTAATTTGAATGGGTCAACGATATCTTTTGCAATTGTTTGGGCAACACCTGTCGCCATTAAAGCTCCGATAAAATTCATTACTGCTGCTAATAATATGGCATGTCTTGGTTTAAGTGCCTTTGTAGATACTGCTGTTGCGATAGCATTGGCTGTATCATGGAAACCATTAATAAAGTCAAAAAGTAACGCACATACAACAATAGCTACGGTAAGAATGAGTAAACTATCCATTTTTTAAACTCCTTAGCTATTTTTCATAATGATTTGTTCAAGTTTGTTTGCTACTAATTGACATTTATCTGCTACATCTTCTAATGATTCGTAAATATCTTTTATTTTTATTAATGTTACAGGGTCTGTTTCACTGTTGAAAATGTATTTAATAGATTGTCTTAAAATACCATCACAGTTAGTTTCATATTCTTTAATGTTGATTGAGTGAACGCGAATATGTGAGAATTTCTTCTCTGCTACAAGTGACACAGCAATTGCAATTTCTTTTACTGCTGCTTGAATGTTCTTAACGAATTCTGCCATGTAGTCATCAGAATAACTGATAGAGTACATTTCAAACATTGCTGATGTTTCTTCCATTTCATCTAAAACATCATCCAATGCATCACAAAGTTCAAGAATATCTTCTCTTTCAATTGGTGTGATGAAAGTTTGATTTAAATCTGTAATCATTTGGTGCATTAAATCATCACCATTTGATTCATAGGCTTTTATCTTATCTGAATAAGCTTTCAAATCGAAGTCAGAGTCAAAATCCATTTCTCCAAATTCAACAGATGCGCGGCTTAAATTCTCAGCTATAGCTTCTAGCTGTATACCAAACTTATCCTTTTTCTTATTAAACATTAATAATCCTCCCAAAATATACATCATAATTTACGTAATTACTCTTCCATTGTACTCTTTCAAATTGAATTAAACCACTATTTATTAATGTATTTTTAAATTTTTAAGTTCTTTGTAAACTTTCTGAAAATACAATGTTTACATTGATTTTTTATAACATAAAAAAAGACTAATGGCAAGCATTAGTCTTGAAAACCTTTATAACGCGCGTTGTATAACACGTTTAGAATGTATATAAGCAAGTACTCCAAAGAGAACATATATTAAAGAGTATAGTGACATAACAATTAATACTGGTGTGTAGAATGATTCTCCCATAAAGAACCAACCTGATTTAGCAGCAAAATAACCATGACACAAACCGATAATAAGTGGTAATGCAAAGTTAAAACTAATTTTCAATGCTATACCACGTGACATATCTCTTGAAGTATAACCAAGCTTTCTTAAAATCTTGTAATTTGAAGTTTCATCTTCAGTTTCATCAATTTGTTTAATATATATGATACAACCCGTTGATAGTAAGAAAGCTATTCCTAAGAATCCTAGCACGAATAACATTAAACCTAATGTGCTTTTAGAATTTTCATATATTTCATTGTAAGATAAAGCACCGCCATTTTCATCTTTTGCTACCTTAGCGAATATACTTTCAGCTTTTTTAATATCTTGTTTATTTTTTAAATTAATACCATATTGATCATTATAACTATCATTTTTAGCTTCATTCTTTTTCATTTCATTGAATGTATCATCTGAAACAACATTAACAGGACTATTAAATGAAACTATACTTGCTAAATATTTATCATTATTAATTGATTTAACTTTTAATTTTTTCGTTTCATTATTTACCTTATAAACAATTGGCTCTTTATCATCTACTGTTACAACTTTATCTAACATATCACTATAACCAACTATTGCAACTTCATCATTTTTTAAATTTATATCTTTAAAATCTGAAGCTTTTGCAACAACAGTCGGAGAATTAGATTGTTGACCTTCCATATCATTTCTAGCTTTAAATACTTTTGAATCATCTAACTTATAGAACGTCACATGGAAATCATGAACTTTATATGGAATACCTTCGTTCTTAAGTTCTTCTTTAAATTGTTTCGCTTTGTCTTCTTTAATGAAGATATAGTCATCTGGTGATGTATCACGAGCAGTTTCTGCTGCATTATAATATGAAATGTAACTTAAAGATAAGAGCCCTACTGCTAAAGCTGAAACAATTGCGATAATTGTAAGAGATAAAGCATTTGTTTTCATTTTATGCATAATAGATGAAGTTGATACAACATCTGTAACAGTTAACATTCCTCTTTTATACTTACGTATCGTATTGAATATTAAAGATATAGAACATCTAAATAGTAAGTAAGCACCTACTATTGTTAAGAAAAGTATAGTTAACATTCTTGTATATAAATCGATCATACCCTTAGAATTATCAAATAATACACTTGATAAATAATAACCACTGATAATCATAATGATACCTATTGCACCGAATATAAGCTCGTATAGTTTTATTTTTTTAATTTTAGTGTCCGTTGCATGATGTTCATTCATTAAAGTTAAAATTGTTTTTCGTTTAATGAAAATATAGTTTTGTATAGATATAATAATGTAAATAACAATCATTAATATTACAGTTTGTAAAAGTGCTTGTATACTAAAATCTAAATGTGCTTCTTGATTTACTCCAATTATTTTATAAAGTATCATAAGTAAAATTTTTGATGAGAAAAATCCTAAAATAGTACCTGAAATAACTGTAAGTGCAAATAACACTAGATTTTCTAAAGCGAATATTTTAAATACTTCACGTTTAGTCATACCTATTAATTGATATAATCCCATTTCTCTTGATCTTCTTTTTATAAATAATTGGTTTGCATATAATAAGAAAATCACAATAATAACAGTTAATAATGTTATACCAATTTTAATACCTGCGTCTGGCTTAACGCCAGATTGTAGGCCTTTTAAATCATCTGAATACTTTAAAGTTACAAATCCAAAGAATAACATGACGCTCATCGTAATTGAAAAAACATACATACTATAATGCTGGATACTACGTCGTAAGTTTTTAATGACGATTTGATTAAAGCTCATTTACGACACCACCTAACACACTTTGTGTTTTGATGATTTCTTTATAGAATGTTTCTCTATCATCGTCTCCTTTATAAAGTTCAGAATAAACTTTACCATCTTTTAAGAAAATAACACGATTAGAATAACTTGCAGCTACCGAATCATGTGTAACCATTACGATTGTTGCACCAGTTGTTTGATTAAGTTGATCCAACTTATTAAGTAAATCTGAAGCTGATTTAGAATCTAATGCACCTGTCGGTTCATCAGCAAATATTATAGATGGTTGTGCTATAAAAGCTCTTGCTGCAGAAGTTCTTTGCTTTTGACCACCTGAGATTTCATTAGGATATTTGTTTTGGATATCTAAAATACCTAATACTTTACTAACTTCTTCGTATCTTTTATATGCTTCTTTTTTAGAGATTTTTTGAATTGTTAATGGCAACATAATATTTTCTTGAACAGTTAACGTATTTAATAAATTGTACTCTTGGAAAATAAAACCTAATTCTTTTTTTCTAAAGTTCGACATCTGTCTGTTATTCATATTTTGTAGTTGATTTCCATTGATTTCAATTTGTCCACTAGTTGCGTAATCGATAGAACTTAATACGTTAAGTAACGTTGTTTTACCAGAACCAGAAGGTCCCATTATGCTAATAAATTCGCCTTTTTCTACTGACATATCTATTTGTTTTAAAACTTCTTGTTGATTATTTTTAGAACCATAAACTTTTACTAGTTGTTCGGTTTTTAATATGCTCATTTTCAAAACTCCTTTAAATTTGTTTATGGTTTAATATTAATCGTTTACCGCTTCTAAATCCTTCGATTCATGATACAATTTGAACTTGCAAAGTGACATTATTGTCACTTTGCAAGTTCAATTGTTGTAAACATATTCGGATTAGGGAAAATGAGAAGGACTTTTGTACCTTCGCCGTATGTTGATTTGACATTCACTTTTATACTTAGTCCTTCAGCTATTTCTTTCACAAGATATAATCCCATGCCCGTCGCAGTTGATTCCCTTTGATTCGTTGTAGAAGTAAAACCTCTTTCAAAAATTCTTGGTAAATCTCTTGCTTTTATACCTCTACCTTTATCTTCTATTACTAAATAAGTTTGACCGTGTTGTTCTCCAGATTTAATCAATATATCACTATTTTCAGTGTATTTTAAAGCATTACTTATAATTTGTCTCAAGATGGTACGGCACCATTTTTCGTCAGTATAGACTTCTGTATTATCTATTTTTATATCGTAACCGACACCTTTGGCAATGCTTATATTTCTACCATGCTGAATTTCTTTTATGACCATATTTTTCAGATTAAAGTGTCCAAAGTAAAAGTCATTAGATTTAGAAGTTAATCTTCTAATGTATAATTGTTGATCGAGTAAGTAATCGATACGACTCCACTCATACAATAAATCTTGCTTTAACTTTGTGTCTTCTATTTGATCTAACAATAATTTCATAGCAGTGATAGGTGTCTTCACTTCATGAATCCATTCTAATAAATCATTTTTAGTTTGCTTAAGTTCTTTATTCTGTTTATGAATAGTTGAACGACTCGTTTCTTCATAATCTTCAATATAGTTAAATATAATTTTTTCATAAGCAGAATGTTGTAAGTCTTTATGTTCCATTTCTTTTAGAGACATATTCGACTTTAAAGCATGATAAAACCTTGTTTCTCTTGAATAGATTAATAACAAAAAGATAACAAATAAAATAAGATTAACGCATATTAAATATTGAGCACTTTTTACAGATATCGCTACATCAAGCCAAGAAGTGATGAGAATCACAATTTGCATAGCTATAAAAAATATTATCCACGGCCATCTTTCTTTTAAAAACTGTCTAAGCATCCTATCCCTCCGGCTCGTGGGCAATATAACCCTTGCCTACTTTTGTTTCAATTAAATCATTTAAACCAATGTCCGTTAATTTTTTTCTTAGTCTATTAACATTTACTGTTAAAGTATTATCACTAACAAATTGCTCATCATCCCACAATGCGGTAATAATTGTATCTCTTGTTACGATTTCATTTTTATGATTAAGTAAAATTTCTAATATAAACATTTCATTTTTAGTAAGTGATATTTCAATGTCATTTTTTTCTATAACATGCTTACCATAATCTACACGAGCTTTATTCCATAATTTCACACGAGGTTCTTCTTTATTATACTGATAGACCCTTCTATATATTGCCTGTAATTTCGCAACGAGTACTTCTGTGTGGAATGGCTTTTGTATAAAATCATCTGCACCTAGTTCCATACTCATGACTTGGTCCATAGGATGGTCTCTAGAAGATAAAAATATTATCGGCACATTAGATTGTTGCCTAATCATCCGACACCAGTAAAATCCATCATATTTAGGTAATTGAATATCAATAATAACCATTTCTGGTTCTATTTTTTGATACTCTTCAAATACTAAACTGAAATCATTAATACCATGAACAGACCAACCCCATTTCTCAAGTTGAGTTTGCATCGCTTTAAATAGTGTTTCATCATCTTCTATAATTAATAATTCCATTCTATCCCTCTACTTAGTATATTTTTTTGATTCTCCTGCCTCTGAACGTAATTGAAAATCTTTAATTCTACAATCAATCTCAAATCCTTTTAATGTAACATTATGAATAGGTGCTTGAGATAAATAATAAATCCCCCAAGGAATTCTAGGTATATAATTAAATAAATGAACCATAAATTCATTCGTTTCTTTAAAACGTCTAAATTCTAAAATGCCATTATCTTCGTACATATTTACAGCTAGTGTGCCGCCTACTACTTTAAATTGTATTATATCATCACCAATATCATGACGTTCTCTTTGTAATTGTAATAATGGTTTATTACTATGCTTAAAATAAATATAATAAGTATCTTTGTAATGTTTAATCCTTACAAGCGTGCCACTTGTTTCTTCTAACCATTCAAAATAGTATTCCATACCTTGTTCTAAATTCCATGAATACGGTAATGGCATACGATGTACACTTCTAACATCATCATATTTCGACCTTTGCAATTCAATAGAAACAGCAGGTCGTTTAATAGATTGTTCTGTTTCGATAACTTCTGTACCGTATGATTTTAAAGTTTGAATTGTTTCTTGATCAAAAGGAGAGCCTGTAATATATATGATTTGTTTAACATTATTTGCTTTACATGCTCTTGCCATATTATCGCTAGCTATAATGTTTAAATTTCTTGCATTACTTTGAGTTAATTTTGCAGATTTTTTATTTGGATCTAAATAATATATTGCAATATCTATATCTTTTAATGCTTCTATCATATCTTTCAAAACAAAAATATCGCATTTTCTCCATAACACATCTTCTTCAGTCATATCTTCTTCATATTTTGTAATAGCATATAAATTGCCTATATCTTTTAAAGTATGAATTAAATGTTTACCTATATATCCTGAACCACCAGAGATTAATACATTCGGTTTCATGTTGAAACACTCCTTTATTAACGGTCTTTACACATATGTTATACTGATTATAACTTTAAACTTTAATTACCCTAAATATAACACTGATTATAAATAATAAATAGAAATAGGAGATATTTTATGGAGGAAATCATTCGAGAAATTAGAATAAATGACGTTGAAAATTTCAACAAATTATTAGATAGCGTTATTAACCAGTCAGAATATCTTTTGTTCAATCCTGGTGAACATCAAATTTCTATACAAAACCAAACATTATTTTTAGAAGAGATGATTACTACAAGTAATTCTACTATAATCGTTGCTGAACTAAATGATGTCTTAATCGGTTATGTTACTATTCAAGGCGGTCGTACACATAGAAACCAACATTCTGCAAAATTAGCAATGGGTCTATTACCAACATTTAGAAATAAAGGAATCGGCTATAAATTACTACAAAAATCTGAGTCTTGGGCGATAGAAAGACAGCTCCATCGATTAGAGCTAACAGTTGTTACAGAAAATGAACCCGCCTACCGCTTATATGAGAAGTTTGGTTTTAAAAATGAAGGTAGAAAAAAAGATACTTTGTATTTTAATGAAAAATATTATGATGAATTTGTAATGGCTAAACTTTTATAAAATCATCCACCTATATAAAACTAACAGGCTAAGACAAATAATTGTCTTAGCCTGTTAGTTTTTATTTATCTTTTTTTACTACAGTTTCAGATTCACGCTTTGTATTATTTTCATATGGTGACTTATTAGTGTTCGCACCTAAGAACATCATTACATTATTATAATTTTTCTTAGCTTCTTTTAAGTTCATATGAAATTGATATTGGTGACGTAATCCGTGTGTACCATCAAAGAATGTTGTTGTTGTTTGAACATTATATTTTTTTAGTACATCGTTAAATTCTCTATTTTGTGGGTCAAATGGATCTGCATCCCCTACTGTTAAAAATGTAGGAGGATAATTATCTGTAATCTGTTCAACTGTAGATAATTGATTAATTTGAGAAAAGTTTCTTTCCCATTCTTCAGAGCCTGTGTAACTTGTCATAAATAAATCAATTCTAGGAAATTCCGTACTTCTAACAGTTTGCATATTATATAAACCACCGAATAATATAACACCTTTAAGGTATTTACGTTTAACTGTTGGTTTCATTTCCATTTGTTGTCGTAATTTTGGATTTGTTTGTAGTGCAACATATTGACTTGCAATCTGTGCACCGGCTGAGTCTCCACCATATACGATTTGTCTATGATCAATGTTAAATTTGTTTCTATTTTTGAGTGTATATTTTGTAGCTTGATCTAATTGTTGTATAGGCGTTGGGTATCTAGAAGCTGGTGCTAACGCGTAATTAACATTCACAATAATATATCCTTGCTCTGCAATTTGCGCTAAGTAAGGATTTTTATGTCTTTTATCGCCAGCTATAAATCCGCCCCCATGCGTCCAAAAAATAACAGGTAATTTTTCACCTTTTTTAATATTGGATGGTGTTATTATATCCATTTGGCTATTTGGAGCTTCGTGCCCATATGCCACATCACGTGAAAGTTGAACTTTTTTATTATTAAGTAGCAACTGGTTTGCCTTTTGAGCTTGCAACTGCATTTCACGTTGTTTATGTTCTTGATATTTGTTATAGATATAGAAACCGCTTATAACAACGATGATCGCCACTATTAAAATAAACAATCGTCGTTTCTTTCTTTTCATATGTTCACTTCCTCATGTAAGAAGATAGTTTAACATATACAATAATTTTATGCGATATGTTTTTTGTTGTCTTTTTTCCTTAAAATATACTTAAATAATATAGCCGCACAGATAACTAAACCTATAACACCCATAGCTGGATATAATTTATCGATAAGTGATGAGAACCCAACAAAACTAAGTCCATAAGCTGCTACCATTGCTATAGTAAGTAATACAATATATTGTTTAGAAAAAGGCACTGTAAATCTAGCAGTAAATGAATACATTAGCCCTAATATTGTGTTATACATTACCATTAACATGATAATCGATAATGCTAAACCAACTATTGGAGAAATCGTTCTAGCTAAGGCTAAAGTTGGTATTTCTACTCCGATAATGTTTGGGTATTCTGATAGTAAACCTGAATTGATTAAACCTAATAATACTAAATAAATAACACCGCCGATAATTCCACCTAAACCTGAAATATGTCGTTTATCAGCATCGCCACCTATAGCGACTAAAGTACTAAATCCTACTGAAAATGCTAAACCACCGTAAATAAATCCTTGTAAAATCCCCCATAATAAACTTGGTTGTTTTACAGTTGAATTTATATCACTAATGCTTACATGACCATTCACAAAGAAATAGCCTGCAATAATTAGAATGACAATGATTAAGAATGGTGTTACGACACCCAAAGCTTTAACTATTTTATCAAAATCTAATAATAATGTTATATATATAACAATACACATTATTAACGCCCCCAACCAAGTTGGGACACTGAAACTTTCTTCAAATGCAGAGCCTGCGCCAGCAATCATCGTGACGGATATACCAAATAAGAAAAAGATTAATACATAATCAATCACGACACCGAATTTTCCGAATAAGTAATTAATAGTTGAGCTATGGTCATCAGCATCTAACGCCGTACCAATTTTCGCGACTTGTCTACCAAAGAAGGCCAACATAATCCCTGAAATAATAACGCCTATGTATCCATATAAGCCATAATGAGTGAAGAATTTCATCACTTCTTGACCAGTAGAAAATCCTGCACCTACCACGACTCCGACATAGGCAAAACCAATTTTAGTTGCTTCTTTTACATTTGACACAAATGTTCCTCCTCATTTAATTGAATCAACATATAATCTTATACCCACTGTTTTTAAAAATATTCATTAAGATTAAGAAAACCTCTTACTTAAGTAAGAGGTTTTATATTTTTACATTTATTGTTCACTTTTACTTTCTAAAGTTTTGCTATAGTTAGCTCTCGTAACTGTGAAACCAACAATTACAACTAATGCTAATAATACAATAGCGAACCAATAAGACTGATGTAATCCAATAGTCATCGCTTGGTTTACATCTTCTGTTGTAGGGTTTTTAATGCCTTCTAAAGCTGCAGTTTGTCCACCGTTCATAATACTCACAAATACTGCAATACCTAATGCTCCACCTATTGGTTGAAGCATATTAGATACAGCTGTTCCGTGTGGATACATTTCTTTAGGTAACGCATTTAAAGCATTAGTATTAGCAGGCATAAGTACAGCTGATATACTGACCATCAATATAATATAAACAAGTACAAATACCCATACCGATATACCTGGATGAATGTTTGCGTAAAAAATAGACACACCTAATAATAAAAGTAATCCCGGTACAACTAGTTTTCTTGGCCCAACTTTATCAAAAATAGCTCCCATAAACGGTGAAAGGAAACCATTTAATAATGCACCAGGTAATAGAATGAGACCAGCTACTTTTGCACTAAAGCCCATCGGACCTTGTAGATACATAGGCATTACAATTTCCGAAGCAAACATCGTCATAATAACAGCAACGAATATGATAACACCTTTAGTATAATTATGATATTTAAATACTCTTAAATCCAATACTGGCTCTTCAAGTTTAAATTGTCTTAAAACAAATAAAACGATTGAAATTGCGCCCACGATCAATGTAATGTAGATGGCTGGATTCGTAAAACCACCTTCAATTGAACTAACTGATGAAACGCTGTATATGATACCAGCAATACCTACTGTAGACATTACAATTGATGCAATATCGACTTTTGGTTTTGTAACCTCTCCTACATTTTGTAAATATTTATAAGCAAATATAAATGTAAATAACATAAATGGAAGAACAATTAAAAATAACCATCTCCAACCTAGGTAATCAACGATAACTCCCGATAACGTTGGGCCTAATGCTGGAGCAAACATTATAACTAAACCAAATTGACCCATAATCTTCCCACGTTCACTTTCTTTATAAAGCATCAGCATGGCGTTCATAACAGTAGGTATCATAAGTCCCGTACCTGCAGCTTGAACCATTCTTCCGACTAATAACATTGGAAAATTCAATGCCAATCCCGCAATTAATGTTCCAATTGAGAATATAACAACTAACCCTAAAAATAGTTTTCTTGTGGGGAACCACTGGTTAACGATTGCTGATAACGGCGTTAACACACCCATTACCAACATGAAACCAGTTGCCATCCATTGCACAGTTGGTGCATCTACATTAAATACAGACATTAGCTCTTTTAATGCTATATTCAAAAGTGTTTCATTTAAAATCATAAAAAATGTTCCCACTAGGAACACTATCATTATGATTCTTCTCTTAAATTTATTATCCATGTCTTTCTCCTAATTTTTATTTTTTTAACTTTCCTATGATGCCATAAAAAATAAACCTAGTCAATTGACTAGGTTTAAGCGTTATTGAATTTAGACAGTTGAGAAAAATCAACTACAACTTGATCCATACGCTTAGCAGTTTCTTTCATTATGTTTCTTGCTACTTTATTTTCTGGATCTAATTTTAAAATTTGTTTACTTAAGTCAAAAGCTTGTTTATCAGTCAGCAAAGGTTCAGGAATAGCGTGTAATAAAAGCATCTGTAACAAACTCTTCACTTCCTTATGTTCTGTAAGAATCATAGAACGCTCTGCGTGATAATAAGCTGTATGGAAAGCACCTTCATGATCACTATATGGATATACATGTAGAAGAAATGCTAAATCGTGTAATTCATTCGTTTCTTCTCTTTTTATGCAATCGAGTATAAAAGTATAAAACATTGTACTTTCATCTTCATGAGCTGCTGAAATAAAGTGTTCTTCAAATTCTAAGAAATCCACTTCGGACATCAATCTATATGCAGTATCAAATTCGCCACTTAATATATGACCTTTAATCAAATCTTTCATTCAATGTCCTCCTTCTCTCTATGCAACATCTATCGAAGTTAACTCTCAATTTTATGGTTAAAAATATTATAACACGTTTTTATTATAAATACTTTCAAAAACTGGTATATTTTAAATTTTAAAATAAATATGATGGTGATATTTGCATCTATGATTAAATCTTGCAGAACAGTGCGGACATACCTCACTTAACATATAATCATTAATGGACATTGTTTGATTACAGACACCGCATAAAATTGCTTGTTCATCAAATTCATCTTTTTCCCATCTTATTATTTCATGATTTTCATTTTCATTATGACATTTATAACATGAATAAAACTTATTACAGCATTTAAATTTTATTGCTATGATATCAAGTGGCGTATGGTAATGTGTACATCTCGACTCATCGTCAACAGTTAAACCGTGTATGTTAACCATGTGTACCTCCTCAATTTATAATATTTAAAACTTCTCATAATAAAGTATACTTTGTCAATTTTATACGCTTTGACTTTTAATGTTTTATGTTATATATTTATATATGAACACATATTCATATGAAAAGGAGTACACTATGACACAATCTAATTTATTAGATGAAGAAACATTATTATTAGTTTCTCAAACATTCAAAGCATTGAGCGATCCAACTCGCGTAAAAATATTGCATTTACTATGTACTGGTCGTCATTCTGTAGGCTGTATAGCAGAAACACTTTCTTTAAGTCAGTCTTCTGTTTCTCACCAACTTAGATTTTTAAAAAATTTAAGACTGGTTAAATTCGATCGCGAAGGAAAAAGTATTTATTATTCTATAGATGATGACCATGTGATTTTACTGCTAAAGCAAGCTATAGAGCATGCTAAACATTAAATATATTTGGGGGTAAAATTTATGTCACACGATCATCACCACGATCATGCACATAACCATGTGCATACTAATAACAAAAAAATATTGCTCATTTCGTTTATTATTATTGGTTTATTTATGATAGTAGAGGTAATTGGTGGTTATATTACAAATAGTTTAGCTCTGTTATCAGATGCTGGTCATATGTTAAGTGATGCTATTTCACTATTTATAGCACTTATGGCGTTTAAATTTGGCGAACGCGTTGCAAATCATAAGAAAACATACGGGTATCGCAGGTTTGAAATACTAGCTGCATTAATTAATGGTGTACTTTTAATCGCCATTAGTTTATATATTTTTTACGAAGCTTTTGAAAGATTTTTCAATCCTCCTGAAGTGGCATCAACTGGGATGCTTATAATCAGTACAATAGGTTTAATAGTGAACTTATTCATAGCTTGGTTAATGTTTAAAGGCTCTGACACGAAAGATAATTTAAATATGAGAGGCGCTTTTATACATGTACTCGGTGATTTATTAGGGTCTGTCGGTGCAATTGCAGCAGCTTTAATTATGATTATATTTGGTTGGAGATTAGCCGATCCAATCGCAAGTGTTATTGTGGCACTTCTTATTATTAAGAGTGGCTATGGGGTTACAAAATCAGCACTCAACGTGTTAATGGAAGGTACGCCGCCAAACATCGATGTTAACGAAATAACCGAAACTATTAAATCACATCCTGACATTATAGATATACATGATTTACACATCTGGTCAATAACAAGTGACTTAACAGCTTTAAGTTGTCATGCTGTTGTAGATAGTCAAAAAACTGTCTCAGAATGTGACAATATAATAGAAGAAATCAATCACAAATTAAGTCATAAATCTATTCATCATGCGACAATACAGTTAGAAACACCAAATCATCAACATGACGATTCATTATTATGTTGTATGGAAACAACTGAACATGTGCATTAAATTAAATATTATAAAGCCTTCCCTTTAAGTATCTACTTTAAAAGGAAGGCTTTTTATTTAAATAAATGATTCAAATATCAATTCTTTTCCTGGAACGTTCTTTTCTTCGAAGCCATCTAAAAATGCTTGGTTATCATATGGTACTTTAATACGTTCAACATTTATTGCACCATCTTTAACTTCAACGATACCATACACGGCATAAGCACCGTTGTTAAGGCCTACTGAACCAGGGTTAAAATAAATCGTCTCAATATCATCAAAATGGTGTAACACATGATTGTGTCCAAATGTAACAAAGTCTGCATCTATACCATTAAATAAGCCATGAACATGTTCTAAAGATGGTTCAACGATTGGTTGAAACGGATCTTCACTTATATGCTTATCCATATCTTCTTCTAATATACGATAATGGGTAAAGTAAAAATTCAGTCCATCTATTTCTTTTGTGATTTCTCGGTCTAATTGATCTAAAAAAGTATAATATTTAGAATCAAGATGTTCTACTATCCATTGATGGTGTTCGTAAAATTTATTTTTAAGACTTTCAGGATACGTTTCATTATGAGCTACTGCCATAATTGCTTCATCATGATTTCCAGCAATATTGGTCATATCCTTGCGATTTGTAACAAGGTCCAATACTTCATTCGTCTTATGACCAACTCCGATATTATCACCTAAATTATAAATGTGTTCTATATCAGAACGACTATCTATATCCTTTATTACCGCTTCTAAAGCATCATAATTACCATGTATATCTGTTAAAATAGCAAATTTAACCATAATACATCTCCTTAAATCACACTATTATTGTTGATTCACTGCTTCTGTTATATCTATATTTCCAGTAACAACTTGGAATTCTTTTCCGATTGTACCATCGTTATTTAAAACAGCTTGTATAACTGAAGCAACGTCTTGGCGAGGGACTTCTCCACGTTCAACTTCTCCTGCTATTTCAACTTTTCCAGTGCCCTCATTATTAGTTAATAAGCCAGGATGTACAATTGTATAAGGTAGTTCAGATCTTCTTAAATGATCATCTGCATAATGTTTTGCGATTGTATAAGGTTTTAAATCACCTTCGAATGCCGAACGTCTTGTATCAAATGATGAAACGAGAACGAAGTGTTCAATATTAGCTCGTTTACTTGCTTCTATTGATTTCACAGCACCATCTAAATCAATAATAATTGTTTGGTCAGCACCAGTGTGTCCACCAGAACCAGCAGTGAAGACAACTTTATCTGCATCTTTAATTTTTTCAGCAATATCATCAATATCGTCATACTCTAAATCAAGAGAAGCTGTTTTAGCGCCTATTTCTTCAAAATAGCTAGCTTGGCTCGTTTTTCTTATTCCTGCTGTTACTTGATTACCTTCTTCTACTAAATCTTTTACAAGTAATCTACCGATTTGTCCATTTGCACCTATAACGAATATATTCATATAAAACACTCCTTATATTTTTTCATGGATAAATTGATAATTATGCAATCTATCCGATGTAATAACTCTTTTTGTTACTTCATATGGTTTCTCATAGTTCATATCTGATACAACTATATTACCATTTGAGTGTACTTCTTTTACAATTGCTACATGACCTAAATCACCATAATCTGTTTGCAGTATAGAACCTTTTGCTGGCTTACCATTCACTTTAAAGCCATCTTTTTTAGCCCTTTCCGCCCAGTGTTTAGCATCTCCCCACGAAGTTGGGATTCTTTTATCTATTTTTAAGCGTTCTTCAAATACATAAAAAGTACATTGTCCTTCTTGATAGAAATTACCTAGTGAACGGTCATCAGTTTTATCTTTTTGTTTAATTTGTTCTGTTCGTGATGCTATTTCTTTTTGTCGCATTTCTTTTTGAATATTATCAACATATTGGGTTACAAAGTTGAAGCCACCTTGTTGCTTGAATAAGATAAGCATCGTAATGATTATAACCCAAGTAACGATAAACATCGTGAAACGAAATAACTTCTTCATAGCTCACTCCTAAATTTAATCTACCCTCAATATATGAGTAATTTAATATGATATCAAACAAACTGCTTATTATGATAATTATATTAACTTTATCTCCCCCATATTTTTGACAATATTATGACATTTATAAAACTTTTTATGTTACGCTATTGATATAAAATAGAATACGGAGTGATCAATATGTTTGAATTTCATTTAGATTATTGGCGAAATGGTCGAGGACTTCATTTAAAGACAGTTCTCCTTTCAATATTAACGTCAATTGTTCTTGGTATCATCATGTTAGTGCCAGGTGTTATATTTTTAATAGGTGCCATTAGCATGATATCTTCTCAAGATTTCTCTGGCGAGCCTTCAGGCGGAGGTATCGTAGCCTTTTTAATATCTATGGTAATAGGTTTTATCGTTAGTTTATTATTATATGTTTTTGTCTTAATACCTATGACTTATGGGTTCTTAAAATATTATAAAGATACAGACTTAGGACGTGCGCCAAGATTTTCTGATTTGTTATTATTCTTCAAGAAAGGTAAATACGTAAAGACACTTAAACTAACTGCAATTATGTTTGTCATTTCTGTTGCATTAGCAATTGTATTATATATCGTTGTGTTTATTGTAGAATTGATATTTATCGCGATATTTGGCACTTCAGCTGCGTTTATAAACGAAAATAACTTTGGTGCTATGTCAGTATCATTCTTAATTATTATGTTACTTATGATGTTAATCATCTTTGCGCTTTACATACCAATTTATTATGTTGTCATTTTCTTAGTTAATACGGTTCTTGTACATATTGACCAACAATCACTGCCAACACTAAATAAATTATCTATAGGTTGGAACATTACAAGTAAAGGTCCTAAAAGTGCGTGGAAATTACTATTTAGTAATGTATTATATTTCATTGTTGCTTATATCATACTCGCTATAATCGCAGTTATTACCGCGCTTATAATATCATTACTTCCTGACGTACTAAAAATATTACTTGGCATCTTCGCTTATATTTTCGCATTTGTTTATTTAATAGCTATGAGTTATATCATGTACGGAAGTGCAATGAACTTCTATCATAAAAATAAAAATGCACTATACCCACAAAATGATCAACCTGATGAATAAATGATTAATAAAAAACTGAGAATCAAACCTTTAATTTGGTGATTCTCAGTTTTTTTCATTATTTTATTAAAGAAATTAAACCGTATAAAGTCTGGTATTCATAGTCAGGTTCAACATCGATATGTTCAAACTCCGTTAAATATCTATTAATCCATGCTGTCTTATATCCAAAATTCTGGGCACCAATAATATCCCATTTATTAGAAGAAACAAATAAAATATCTTCTTTGTTTAAATCTAATTTTTCATATAAATATTTATAACTGTTTGAATCTGGCTTATAAAGCCCTATTTCTTCTAAAGCTACAATATGTTTAAATTTTCCTTCTATATGTGCATGTTCTAAAACAGTTAATACCATCTCTTCATTTCCATTGCTAAATACAATCTTATCTATATTCTCTAACTGATTTAAAACTTGTTCAGTTTCAGGAAAAGCTTCTAGCTTATTATATTCGTTTACACATTCAGATACATCTTCTGAATCGTAATCATATTCATTTCTATCTAATACATACTCAAGTGAGTCTTTTACTACGAGACTGAAAGGTTTATATTGATTTACTAATTGTCTTACGTGAATATATTCAATTAACTTTTGTCGCCAAGCTTTTGCGATTTTTTCTCCGTTGCCCGGAAATAACTTCTCACACTTATTTTTAACACTATCGATATCAAATAATGTTCCATATATATCAAATACTATCGCTTTAATCATAGTATCACTCCTTCAAACGAGTACTATTATTAATATATCCGAACATTATTATTTCAATCGTTCCAAATAAATTGTGCACTACTTACATCTACGTAAATTACACGGCTAAAATATGACTTCTAACCAAAATAATTCTCCTAACCCGTTATTTTTAAACTAACAGATTAGGAGAATTATTTTTGTATGAGATTCTTATGTTTTATTCAGATAAAAATTTAAGTTTTAAAAATTCTGCTGCACCATTTTCGAGGTTAGATAATTGTGTTACTTCTTTACCTAGTAGCTTAATATGATCTGGTGCATTTTTCATTACGATAGGATTATCTACATGTTCTAACATTTGTCTGTCATTATCACTATCACCAATAGCGTAAGTTATAGCATCTTCTTCTATTTCGAAATGCGTTAAAACTTTTTGAATAGCTGTCGCTTTATTAACGCCTTTAGGCATTGTTTCTAAATTACAAGGTGTTGAATTTGATATTGATATATTTAAAGTTTCTTTTAAAGGTTCAACTACTTTTTCCCATCTATCGATATCAGTGTGATACTTTTTGAAGAAATAGATTTTAGAATAGGCATCATTTGGTATTTCATCTACCCAAGTGATTTTATCTTTCATTGCTTCTAATCTCGATTTCCATTCATTAATTTCTACATCTGCATCATCTGACTGCTCAAGTTCTGAAACTAATAATGCTTTATCACGATTTAAAGCTATTCTATCTTTATGATAAGGGAATAACTCATAATATATTTGGTGTTCTTCAGCTAAATCAATTAATTTATGTACTGTATCCATTTCTAACTGATATTTAAATATTTCTTCACCATCAATATAACCAACTGCTCCATTTGAAGATAAAATACCATCTACTTCAAAATCATCTGGCACAAGATAGTGTATCTCGTCATATGCGCGACCGGTTGCTAGAAAGACTTTCACACCTTTATTACGTACCTCTTTAATAATATGAGTTGTGTAATTTGTTACTCTATTATCTTCATTTAAAATCGTACCGTCCATGTCTAAAAAAACTACTTGCGTTGTCATGTATAATCCTCCAAAGTTTATTTCCATTATTATTATTTCACGGAAGATTTATTTAATCAATTTTTTAGACTTTAGACAAAATTGGACGTCCACTTTTAAAAGTTACATCTACTTCTATATTGAATAAATCACTCATAGTTTCTGAATTAACAACTGATTCAATGCCCCCTGAAGCAAATACTTGTCCTTCTTTCAGCAACAATATATGTTTGAACACTGGCAATACCTCTTCTAAATGATGCGTTACATAAATCATTGTCGGACCATTTTTATCTTGACCGATATTTCCAATTCTTTCTAATAAATCCTCTCTTGCAACAAAATCTAAGCCGTTAGTCGGTTCGTCTAAAATAAGTAACCTAGGTTCTGACATTAAAGCTCTACCAATTAACACACGTGTTTGTTCACCTTGAGATAATGTACTAAATCTTCTATTTATATATGGTGTAATACCTAGCATCGCACAAATTTCTTCAGCTTTATTTCTAATCTCATCTGTAGGATCCTCGTATACACCAATTGAAGCATACGCTCCGCTAATAACAGTTGTAAAAGCATTATCTTCTTGACGCATTTTTTTAAATAATGATTGTGAGACGTAACCGATTTGCTTTCGAATATTATCCGCTGAGTAACCTGGTTTGCCTTGTTTCATATCTAATATTTCAAATTCGCCAGACGATGGCGCTGTATAAGCATTTATAATATCTAATATAGTAGATTTACCTGCTCCATTTAAACCGTACAACACCCAATGATCCCCATCGTTTATTTCCCAAGAAATATCTTTTAATATGTAATTACCTTCACGTATCCAGTTGATATTTTTTAAATCAAGTAACATTTTGTCATCCCCTCAAAGTTTTCATAATATTCACTCATTGTACATGAAATTACTTTGATGTTAAAGACCGGGATTCTAACAAGACTCTCATAAAAGAAGGAGTCTAAAACATAAATAACTGTCTCAGACTCCTTGATTATAATTTTCTATTTTAATTCTAATTCTAACCGAACCATATCTTTGCACTGTATGCCATTCTCATAAATGGGCTCATCATAATATTTTATAAAGTAATCAATATCAATGGACTTCATTCTAAAGCCTGCTTGTTGATATAGCTTTAATTGCCCAATCCCTGAATTACCAGTACCAACAGTAACAGTGTGACAATCTAAATTTTTAGCTACTTCAATAATATAATTTATTAACTGTTTACCTATACCTTGATGTTGATAATGTGAATCCACAGCTAAGTTTACAAGTTCAAATGTATTTGGCCTCGTTAATAATCCGACTACAATACCTACTGGTTGTCCTTCTTTAACAAATGCAAATACTTCTCCACGTGAAGTATAATCATTTATTGCTTTTTGATTATCATCTGCTAATGAAAGCAACTCATAATGCTTATCAGTTAACAATTTGCATGTTTGGATCATCACATTCACCTACAGTTTTTATTTAGTAGAAGTTTTTTTCCTTTTTATAAACCAAATTATAAAAATTACCGCACTTACTGCAATAACTGCGTACATAATATTTGAATAAACATCCATATAATTTACAATTTGGTGCCAATTATTCCCTACTTTTGCTCCGACTAGAACAAGTACTAAGTTCCAAATTAATGTACCTAACGTCGTTAACACTAAAAACAGCCATTGATTCATACCACTCATACCGGCTGGGATTGATATTAAACTTCTAATAAGTGGAATAAACCTACAGAAAAATACTGTCCAAGGTCCATATTTATCAAACCAAGCATCAGCTTTTCTAACATCTTCTTTTGTTAATCTTAAATACTTTCCCCATTTTTCAATGATTCGTTCAAGACGTTCAACGTTGAGAATACGACCAATCCAATATAATATGACAGCTCCACCTACAGAACCAATCGTCGATGCTACGACCACACCAAATATAGATAATTCGGATTTAGTCGTCATAAACCCTCCAAAGGTTAAAATGACTTCAGATGGTATAGGTGGAAATACATTCTCAACTAATATTAATAAGGCTATACCGAAATAGCCAAACTGTTCCATTACACTTGTTATCCAACTCTCCATTAATAGACTCCTTTAAGTTGTTTTCAATAATTTATTACCGTATTACATAAAACATAAACCATAAATTCAAAAAATTAAAAATAAAACTTAAACTCCATTATATAACATTACAAGTGTGTTAGTGTCGGACTTTAGTATGAACATTTAATTAACGATTGTTATTTAAAATTTTCAGATTAATTAGAAATATTCAATAATTTACTTTATACTCTTATTATAACATTTTAAAGGAGAGTGATGAATTTGGGTTGGTATGCAACTTACTTTATAGTTTATTTCATATTTATGCTTGCAATAGCATATTATTATTTCAAAAAAATCAAAACTTATGAGGATTACTTAATCGGTGGTTGGAACACTGGGTTTTGGCAAATTACGGGGACAATTATAAGTACATTTTGTGGAGCCGCAGTATTCATCGGTTGGGTAGGACTCGGTTTTACAGTTGGGTTATCAGGTTATTGGAAATTCGCTTTTGTAGCGATTTTATTTTCATTAATATTAATCTTAGGATTTGCCAGGCCACTTAGAAGGCAAAAGCTCATTACTTTAGCAGATTTATTTACTAAAAGATTTGGTGGTAAAGCAGGAGTTGTGCCTTCCATACTATCTGCGTTTATATATTCAGTACCGACAACGGCTCTACAAATGGTCGGTATGTCTACTGTCTTTAATATTACTTTTGATATGAATGTTTCATTAGGTATATTTATATCATTTGTCGTCATCTTAATATTCACTGTAATCGGAGGATTACCAGCAACTATGTTAACTGATGCTATTCAATCAATCATCATTATTATTGGTGTCGTTATTCTTGCGGTTGTTACGGTAGTTCATGTTGGAGGACTTTCAACACTTTTTGAAAACAGTAGTTCTAAACTTTTAAGTATTTCAGGACCAGATGGTTATGGGGAAGTCTTACTTTATGCATTATCAGTCGGGCCATTTTATTTAGTATGGCAATCTATTTGGCAGAGAATCTTTGCTGCAAAAAGCGAAAATGTAGCTGTTTCAGCAAATGCCTTAGGGTTTGTAATTTCAGGTTTCATTTCTATTTTACCTTTTATTATTGGCTTAGCAGCAAGACAATTTGTTCCGCTTGATATGCACCCTGACTTAGTTTTTTCATATGTAACAGATTTATTATTATCTAGCCCACTAGGAGGACTTGTATTCTTAGGTTTATTAGCTGCTTTAATGACAGGAGCAACATCATTTATTTTACAAGGTAGCAGTAACCTGACAATTGATTTTTATCAAACATTTATTAATAAAAATGCTAGCAGCAGAAAAATGTTAGTATTTTCGAGAATTTCAGTTGCAATCATAACAATATTGGCTTGTTTATTTGCATATACTGTAAGTGATATCGCCACTACATACCAATGGGCTTTAAGATTAACATCTACTATACTTGTCATACCATTTATTGCAGTAATGTTCTGGAAAGGTGTAACGAAAATTGGCGTTATGGTAAGTATGATAGGAACAGCAATACTTGTCTTATTATATCCTTTATTTAATTTACCTATTGATCATGCAATATTTGGATTTATAATTTCATTTATTTTATTAGTAGGCACAAGTTTACTAACTAAACACGATAAGTTAGAAACGATTCAAGCTGCTTATTTTGAAAAATTAGACAACCCGAATTTGGAGGATTATTATGAGTAACTTAATGATTAAAAACGTTAATATTATAGACATGGTTAATCCTAAACCTTATAAAAGTAATATATTAATTAAAGATGGAAAGATTAAAGAAATTAATACATCTATCAGTAATCAAAATGTTGAAACATTAGATGGTAAAGAACAATTTATTATACCTGGTTTTATTGATACACATAGTCATTTATTACTTTATGGCTTATTTAAAGAATTAGTAGATGTAAGGCCTGAAACAGTTAAAAATATTTCAGACATTAAAAAAGCATTGAAACAACAATTACCTAAAAAGGATTCAGGGGAATGGATAGTTGGTCAAGGTTACAACGAACTAGAACTTGATGAAGAACGACATATTACGAAGCAAGAACTCGATGAAGTTTCAACTGAACACCCTATTTACTTACGTCATAGCTCTGCACATATGGGGGTTGCAAACAGTAAAGCTCTAGAAATAGCAAATATTAATGATGAAACAGAAAATCCTGAAGGTGGCTATTTTTCTAAAACGGATGGTACCTTAAACGGTTTACTTTATGAATTACCAGCAGTAGAAAAACTGTTACCTTATTTACCGAAACCATCTAAAGAAGAGATGATTGATGCGCTGAAAAATGCTGCTCAAGATTATATTGAAAAAGGTATTACAACAGCTTCAGAAGCGTCGGTTGGTCTAGCTCATGGTAAAGATGATATATCTGCTTATCATGAATATATACAATTAGAAAATGACATTAATTTAAGGATCATGATAGATTACCAACTGCTATTAAATGATGAAAGAATCAAAGATAAAACATATCAAGAATTAAATGAACAAATACAAACACTTTCAAACCAAAAATGTACTTTGGATAGCGCTAAATTTTTCCAAGATGGATCAATCCAAATAAATACAGCAGCACTCACACAACCTTATAAAAATGAAAATACAAAGAGTGAGATTATTATAAAACAAGAAACATTAGAAAGTTTATATACATCGTTCGCAGAAAAAGGATTTCCATTAACAACGCATGCGAATGGCGATGCTGCTATTAAATCCATTATAAAAGCTTATTCTAAAATACAGTCTTTACCAAATTATAATCATGAAACACGAATTGAACATATTCAAACTGGTGAATATGAAGACATTGTGGCAATGAAAAACAATCAAATTTCCGGTTCATTTTTTACTAATCATATATATTATTTTGGTGATCAACATTATGAAAAATTTTTAGGTCCTAATCGGGCAAATCTAATAGATCCTGCAAGATGGGCTCAAGATTTAGACGTGTTATATACGCTGCATTCAGACTGTCCTGTAACGCCCATCTCTCCAATAGATAATATAATGATTGCTTGTAATCGTAAAACAAAAAGCGGACGTACTTTAGGTGAAGAATTGAAATTAACACGCCTAGAATCATTAAAAGCAATGACTATAAACGGCGCAAAGCTCAACCATACCGAAAATCAAAACGGTACAATTGAGCCTAATAAAAACGCTGATTTTGTAATATTGAATCATAACCCATTAGACGAATCAATCGATCTAAATGATGATATGATTCAATATACGATTATTGGAGGAAAAGTAGTATATAAACGCTCATAGCCCATTAAATTATAAAGTGCCTATGAATCCACCATCAATATTAACTGAAGCTCCAGACACATATGAAGCGGCTGATGATGATAAGAAAGTAATCACATTGGCCGCTTCTTCTGTGTTCCCAATTCTTCCTAAAGGAATTGAACGGTCAATTTTTGAGTATTCTTCCCAAGATAACTCAGGATTTTCATTTTTCCATCTTTTTTCTAATTGTTCACTTCTTATAAGTCCTATACATACTGTATTGACTCTTATATTATATTCACCTAAATCTTTACTCATCGCTTTTGTAAGTGCCATGCCAGCAGCTCTTGATACAGAAGTCGGCAACGATGATTTAGGAGGTGTCTTGCCTAACGCTGCTGTGACATTAATGATTGAACCTTGTTCATTTTCTTTCATATAAGGGATTGCTGCTTTTGAACAATTTATGGCTCCAAATAATTTTAAATCAAGATCATCTTCCCAAAGTTCATTTTCCACTTCTTCAAACGCATGAGCTTGGGATGTACCAGCATTGTTCACTAATATATCTATCGTTCCAAACTTACCCACTGTTTCTTCTACAGCTTTTATACATTCTGACTTATCTGTTACATCAGCAACAATAATATGGACATTAGCTTTTGTGTGTTTTTGAATATAACTTTTTGCTTCTTCTAATCTATCTTTATTTCTAGCACAAATAGCTACTTTTGCTCCCTCTTTCGCCAAACATAAAGCTGATTCTAAACCGATACCTTTACTGCCTCCAGTAATTAATGCTACTTTGTTCTCTAATTTAAAATCCATCTAATACCCCTTTCTTTAGTTGTACTTATATCTCAATATACGTTAGTCTATATCTTACTGCAAAAATTCTCCCTTGTTTTCATGATGACTCTAGTTTCCTTATAAAAATAGGAGTGGACAGAAATTTCATTTTCTTAAAAAGATTTCGTAGTCCCACACTGCTTAGAATGACTAGTATTGAAAAAAGCTTTTTATAAACTTATTTTCAGTCAAATCAGCTACTGCCAATACAAAATAAAGTCCTAGACAATTATTTATGTCCAGGACTCATATAAAATTCATTATATTTTCTTGTTATGCTTCAACATCGTATCCTTGATCTTCTATTGCTTCTTTCATCTGGTCAAAGTTTACTTTGCCTTCTTCATATGCTACTTGTACATTATTTTCTTCTAAGTTTACAGCGGCATTATTTACACCATCTAATTGATTTAAAGCACCTTCTACTGATGATTTACAATGATTACAAGTCATACCTTCTACTTTAATTGTTTGTTCCATTATATACATCTCCTTATAATTTATAGTTTAACTCTTTTTAATCTTAAAGCATTAGTGACAACACTAACTGAACTTAGAGCCATTGCAGCCCCTGCTATCCACGGTGCTAATAAACCGAGGGCAGCTATAGGTATACCAGCTGTGTTATACCCAAATGCCCAGAATAAGTTTTGTTTAATATTTTTAATTGTTGCGTGACTAATCTTGATTGCTTTAGGGATTAATAATAGTTCTCCCCCTAAAATCGTTACGTCAGCTGCTTCTATCGCTACTTCAGTTCCAGTTCCTATAGCTATTCCGATATCTGCTACTACTAATGCAGGTGCATCATTTACACCATCTCCGACCATAGCTACTTTCTTGCCTTTATCTTGTAAAGCTTTTATTTCATTTGATTTTTCTTCTGGTAATACTTCTGCTATAACTGAATCAATACCTACTTGCTTAGCAATAGCTTGCGCAGTTCTTTCATTATCACCTGTAAGCATAATTACTTCTAATCCCTCATCTTGCATCAGTTTAATCGCTTCAGGTGCCGTTTCTTTAATTGTATCAGCAACTGCTACTACGCCTTTATATTGACCATTAACTGCCATTAACATTGCAGTTTTACCTTGATGTTCAAAGTTTGTAAGTGTTTCTTCAACTTGATTAACTGAAATTTGAGCATCAGTCATTAGTTTTCTATTACCTACTAATATTTCATTTCCATCTATAGTTGCTTTTATACCGTGTCCAGGTATTGCATCAAAGCTTGATACGTCTTTTAAAGTTAAATCTTTTTCTGTAGCATATGCAACTATTGCTTCAGCTAGTGGATGTTCAGATCCTCTTTCTGCACTTGCCAACAATTGTAAAGTTTCATCGTCACCTGTAAAGTCAGTCACTTCTGGTTTTCCTTTTGTTATTGTTCCTGTCTTATCTAGAACAATAGCATTTAATTGGTGTGTTCTCTCTAAGTGTCCGCCACCTTTAAATAAAATACCACTTTCTGCTGCTTTACCCGTGCCTACCATGATAGAAGTAGGTGTTGCTAACCCTAAAGCACATGGACAAGCAATAACGAGCACTGCAATTGCAGCTACAAGTGCGCCTTCAAATTGTCCTGGGTTAACTAAAGTTATCCATATCACAAATGTTAAGATTGCTATTCCAACCACGATTGGTACGAAATAACCTGATATAACATCGGCAAGTCTTTGTATAGGAGCTTTAGACCCTTGAGCTTCTTCTACAACTTTAACGATTGATGCTAAAGCAGTATCTGAACCAACTTTTGTTGCTTTCATTTCAATTGAACCATTTTTATTAATTGTTGAACCAATTAACGCTTCATCTATTGATTTCTCTACCGGTATAGATTCACCAGTAATCATTGATTCATCAATAGAAGTATTTCCTTTTATAACTTTACCGTCTACTGGTATTTTTTCACCAGGTTTAATTCTTAAAACATCACCTACTACAACTTCTTCTACAGGTATCATCATTTCTTTGTCTTCTCTAATAACCCTTGCTTCTTTCGCTTGTAAATTAAGAAGTGATGATAATGCATTTGTTGTTTGACTTTTTGCTCTTTGCTCTAAATATTTACCGAATAAAATAAGAGTGATTAGAACTGCGCTTGTTTCAAAGTATAAATGTGGCATGTATTCTAGATTACCAATAGTTTTAATCGCTTCGTATAAACTATAAAAATATGCCGCACTAGTACCTAATACAACAAGCACATCCATATTGGCGCCGCCGTTTCTTAAATTTTTATATGCTCCAATATAGAACTGCCATCCTATTACGAATTGAACAGGTGTAGCAAGAATAAATTGAAACCATGGATTCATAAATATACTAGGTAATTGAACATTAAATAAATGAACAAGCATTGTCATGAATAGTGGTAAGGATAAAACTGCTGAAATAATTAATTTTAATTTCATTTGTTTTATTTCTTTTTGTTTGTGTGTTTCTTTATTTTTCATTTCACTTTTTGCTTGTGCATCATATCCTAATTTTTTAATTTTATCTATGATTGCTTTAATATCCACTATTTCAGGATTATATTCTATATTAGCCTGTTCTGTAGTTAAATTAACTGTTGCTTGCTCAATGCCTTCTTGTCTATTTAATACTTTCTCGATACGACTTGAACATGCTGCACATGTCATACCAAATACATCAAGTTCTGCCTTTTCTGTTAACACGCCATATCCAAGTTTTTCAATTTTATTAGTTATATCCTTTAAAGAAGATTGTTCAGGATCAAATGAAACAGATGCTTTTTCTGTTGTTAAGTTCACTTTGGCATCTACACTGTCCATTCTATTTAATACTTTCTCAATTCGACTTGAACATGCTGCACATGTCATGCCAGTGACGCCAACAGTTGTTTGTTTCTGATTTGCCACTTATACCACACCTCCTTATTTAGAAAATTGTTTAAGAACACTCATTAATTCATCTATTGTTTCTTCGCCTTCGCCTTTTTGGATAGCATCTGTAACACAATGTTTAATATGACGTTCTGTTACTGCAAACCCAACATTCTTAAGTGCAGACTGTATAGCACTAATTTGAACGAGTATATCCACACAATAACGGTCTTCTTCAACCATACTTTGAATACCTCGTACTTGCCCTTCAATACGTTTTAATCTATTTAATACTTTCTCTTTTTCTTCTTTAGTTCTTGGTGTTACAGGATGATCATGTAAAAACTCTCCCATATACTCACGTCCTTTCTTAATTAATACTATACCCCCCTAGCGTATATTTTTCAAGTTTTTTGTTTATAAAATTAAATATGATACATAATTTTCTATAAAAAAATCTATTAGTCCAACCCCGGCAATGATTACTGGCAATATAAAAAAAGAGTCGGAGACATTGATTATGTCCCAGACTCTTTAAAAACTAAAATATATTATTCAACTGTTACTGATTTAGCTAAGTTACGTGGTTTATCTACGTCACAGCCTCTGTGAAGCGCTGCGTAATAAGAAACTAATTGTAGTACTACTACTGAAACAAGTGGTGATAATAATTCATGTACATGTGGGATTACATAAGTATCCTCATCATGTTCTAATCCTTCCATAGAAATGATACAAGGATTAGCTCCACGTGCTACTACTTCTTTTACATTACCACGGATAGATAAGTTAACTTTTTCTTGAGTAGCTAATGCAATAATTGGCGTACCTTCTTCAATTAAAGCAATTGTTCCGTGTTTCAACTCTCCTCCAGCAAATCCTTCTGCTTGGATATACGAAATTTCTTTAAGTTTTAAAGCACCTTCTAAGCCAACATAGTAATCCATCGTACGACCAATGAAGAATGCGTTGCGAGTTGTTTCTAAGAAATCTTTAGCAATTTGTTCCATTTTAGAAGCATCATCGACGATAGCTGTAATAGCTGTCGTTACTTTTGCAAGTTCTGGTAAAATATCAACACCTGTTTCTTTACCATGAGCATTTGCTACAACTTGTGAAAGAATCGCTAATACTGCGATTTGAGCTGTATATGCTTTTGTAGAAGCAACAGCAATTTCAGGACCTGCATGTAAGATTAATGTATGATCCGCTTCACGAGATAAAGTAGAGCCAGGAACATTTGTAATCGTCAGTGCTTTATGACCAAGACGTTTCGCTTCAACTAATACTGCACGACTATCTGCTGTTTCACCTGATTGTGAAATAAAGATAAATAATGGTTTCTTAGATAGTAATGGCATATTGTAAACAAATTCTGAAGCTACATGTACTTCCGTAGGTACTTCAGCCCATTTTTCGATATATTCTTTACCTACTAAACCAGCATGATAACTTGTACCACAAGCTACAATGTATATTCTATCTGCTTGTGCAACATCATCGATAATTTCTTTATCGATTTTTAAGTTACCTTCATCATCTTGATAATTTTGAATAATGTTACGCATAACTGCAGGTTGTTCATGAATTTCTTTTAACATGTAATGATCGTAAGTACCTTTTTCAACATCTGATGCATCAATTTCTGCTTTATAGCTATCTCTATCGATAACATTGCCTTCTTGATCTTTAATGATTACTTTATCTTTTTTCACTATTACAATTTCATTATCTACTAACTCTTTATAAGTATCTGTGACAGCTAGCATCGCAATTGCATCTGAAGCAATAACATTGAAGCCATCTCCAACACCAACTAATAATGGTGATTTATTTTTAGCAACATAAATAGTTTCTGCATCTTGTTCATCTAATAAGCCTAATGCATAAGAACCATGTAGTAATGATAATACTTTATTAAAAGCTTCTTCAGTTGTTAAACCTTCATTTGAAAAATGTTCAATTAATTCTACAATTACTTCAGTATCAGTATCTGATTTAAATGTTACACTTTGTAAAAATTCATTTCTTAATTGTTCATAGTTCTCTATTACACCATTGTGTACTAAAGTAAAACGACCTGATGTTGATTGGTGAGGGTGCGCATTTTCGTAGTTAGGTACACCATGTGTTGCCCAACGAGTATGTCCAATCCCAATATTTCCATCAAAATCATTATCTGCAACTTTACGTAATTCAGCAATTCTACCTTTTTCTTTAAATACTTTTATTTCTTCTTCGTTACGAACAGCAATACCTGCTGAATCATAGCCTCTATATTCTAATTTTTCTAATCCTCTAAGTAATAATTCTTTTGCATTGGCTGTACCAATATATCCGACGATTCCACACATAAATTAAATTCCTCCAATTTTAAATAAGCGGTTAGACAACTTCAAAAAGTGTCCAGTCGCTTTCAGTACGTTATTGACTTCATGGCTGTTTCAATGACTTTGGACATACAGTCACCCATATGCTTTAACCATTGAACTTTCGAATGAGCCACATCCGGGATAGCATCCGCCGATAATTCGATAACCATCCTCCTCGTCAACAAAAGCGAAATTATTCATTCAACATGTATCTGAATATACACGCATCTTTAGTCATAATTCCCTTTTGTTCAGGCGCTATAAGTTTCCTTATTTTGATAAACCTCACAATCCTCCTTTAGTGAACTTTCTTTATTCTACAATGAATCTCAGTATTGTGCAATTATATCACTATATATATCAACTTATTTTATAAATTTATATTAAATGAACTTGTGATAATAATTTATAATAAAAAACGGTTGAGCCATAAAACATATGACTCAACCGCTTTTATATTCATTTAATTATTCAATTCCCATTTCTCTTTTAACAACTTCTGCAATACTATTTACATATCTTTCAGCATCTTCTTCAGTTTTAGCTTCTACCATTACACGAACTAACGGTTCTGTTCCAGATGGACGTACTAAAATACGGCCTTCTCCATTCATTTCAACTTCAACTTTTGTAATAATTTCTGCAACTTTAGTATTTTCTTCAACACCATACTTATCAGAAACTTTTACATTGACTAAACGCTGAGGATATTTTTTCATTTTACTTGCTAATTCGCTTAATGATTTACCCGTTCTTTTAACGATGCTTGCTAAATGTACACCTGTTAGTAAACCATCACCTGTTGTATTATAGTCCATTAATACGATATGGCCAGATTGCTCGCCTCCAAGACTATAAGAACCTCTTCTCATTTCTTCTACAACATATCTGTCGCCTACTTTAGTTTTGTCGGATTTTATACCTACTTCTTCTAAAGCTTTATAGAAACCTAAATTACTCATTACTGTTGATACAACCATATTATCTTTTAATTCACCTTGTTCAGCCATATCTTGCGCTAAAATGAACATAATTTGGTCACCGTCTACTATTTGACCTTTTTCATCAACCGCTATAATTCTGTCTCCATCACCATCAAATGCTAAACCAAAATCTGCTTCGTACTCTACAACTGCATTAGATAATTCTTCAGGATGTGTAGATCCAACATTTAAATTAATATTATAGCCATCCGGTTTACAACCAATTGTCTCACTAGAGGCTTCTAAATCTCCGAATAAATAAGGAGCTAGAGAATATGTAGCACCGTGCGCGCCATCTAATACAATTTTAAGCCCTTCTAAGTCTCCATCCACTGTTGACTTAATATAGCTCATATATTTTTGAGCGCCTTCGAAATAATCAGATATATGATTTAATTCCTTACCTGTAGGTCTTGGTAAATTATCTTCAGTTGAATCTAATAATTTTTCTATTTCTAATTCTTCATCATCAGTCAGCTTGAAACCATCTGGTCCGAAGAATTTAATACCATTATCAGCTACTGGATTATGAGAAGCACTAATCATAACACCTAAATCTGCTTCTACTTCTTTAGTTAAATAAGCTACACCTGGTGTTGAAATGACACCTAATCTCATAACTTCTGCTCCTATTGATGATAGACCAGCAATTAAAGCAGATTCTAACATTTCTCCTGATACTCGTGTATCTCTACCTACTAATACTTTCGGGTTTTCGCTATTATGCTTTTTAGCTAAAACATATCCACCAAATCTACCTAATTTAAAAGCAATTTCAGGAGTTAATTCAGAATTCGCTACTCCCCTTACACCATCAGTACCAAAATATTTGCCCATTTGTAATTCTCCTTTTATTTCCATTAGTTTTTAGAAGTTTTTATTTTTGCTTCGACTTTGTTGAATTCGGCTTCGTCTATATCATCAGGTAAATTTAAATCTACCTTTTTCGTTGTATCATTATCGATATCCGATACATCTACTGGCACATCTATTGAACTAATACCATCTAATACATTACGTGAACCGTATATTTTAACTTCTGATTTATCTAAACTTATATCGTCAATATTTGTGTTTTTTGAAGCAGATCCTTTTGTGACAGGATTTAAACTTACTGTTTTACTCGATCTCGCAACTTTAATGTTTACATTAACGGTATCAGGTCTAATTTGAACATCTAATTTGTTCAAGTTACTATCTAGTACGCTAATGCCTGCTTTCTCAGTTGTATCATCAGTAAGTTGTTTATTCTCATCTAATGTTGCCTTTACATATGCGATTTTATTTAATTCTTCTTGACCACCAGTAATCGTTATTTGTGATGGATTAACTGTTTCACCTAATAATTCATAACCGGAAGCGATTCTATTTTGATTGATTTCAGCTTCGATTGGGAATTTCTTAGATACTTTTTCTTGTAAAGAAACAGTTGTGGTTTTCGGAATAACTTGATAATTCAAATCTTTGTTTAATCCTTTTACTTTAAAGCTTTCTTTATATTCTCCTACTGATTTATTCTTTAGATTAAGTTCCACCTTAAAATTAAGTAATTTTTCTGTTTTTAAGATTGTAGATTGTGGTCCTGAAACTTTAACATCTACTGTCTTAGGTGCACCTGATAAGTATAATTCTTTAGAATTGTAAACTGTTTCAACAGGAACATCCTCTATAACATGATCAGAATTTTTTAACGTTGTTTCGTTAAATAAACTACCAAATACATTATTAACAGATAAGAACATGACTAAAGCTAGTACTAATGCGACAAAACGTAATCCCCATTTAGATTCTAGCATCTACTTCACATCCTTTCTGCTTTGAACAGAACCAAACCAATGCTCAACTAGTAATTCCCTAAAAGTATCACTAGATATTTCTTTTCTTAATTTACCATCAAATGAAACAGAAATCGACCCCGTTTCTTCAGATACAACTACTGTAAATGCATCTGAAACTTCAGAGATACCTACCGCCGCTCTATGTCTTGTACCTAAACTTTTAGATATTTTTTGACTATCTGATAATGGTAAGTAACTTGCAGCTGTAGCAATCTTTTGTTCTCTAATAATCATAGCCCCATCATGTAATGGTGTATTAGGAATGAATATATTAGTGAGTAGCTCTTGAGTAATATCAGCGTTAATAGGGATGCCCGTCTCTATGTAATCCTGCAAACCTGTTTCTTTCTCAAAGACTATGAGTGCACCTATACGTCTCTTAGCCATGTATTGAACAGCTTTATCGATACTATCAGTTAGACGTTCTTGTTCAGCAGAGGTCGTTACATTTACGCGTTTAAACAAGCTACCTCTACCTAACTGTTCTAGAGCTCTTCTAAACTCTGGTTGGAATATAACAATAATCGCTAAAAATCCCCATTGTAATACGAAGTCAAATAATAGCGTTGTTGTTGTTAAATTTAAAAAATCACTTACTGTTCTACCAATTATGATGAAAAATATACCTTTTAATAATTGTATCGCTTTTGTACCTTTCACTACTGTAATAATTAAGTACAATACATACCATACAATAATCAAATCAAGTATACCTGTTATAACTTTTATGGCACTTAAATCGCCAAAAATGTCAGGTAACTGCATAGTATCTCCTCCGTATTTCGTTAACCTATTATTTATTATATCAATTTTTCAGTTATATTGTTAATTTAAATAAAAAAGAAGTCTCTATAATTAGAGACTTCTTTATTTATAATGATTTTATTCATAATTGTCAATTATAATAGTTTTTCACCAAAAAATGAACCCATTAATCCAATCGCTAATCTAGCTGTTTTATTATATTCATCAATAAGTGGGTTTACTTCTACTAAGTCAGCAGAAACAATCAATTTAGATTCATGCAACATTTCCATCGCAAGATGACTTTCTCTATATGTAGCTCCACCAGGTACAATTGTTCCTGTTCCTGGTGTTTCAACAGGATCTAAAGCATCAACGTCTAGCGATAAGTGAATACCATCCGTTTTATCTTTTAGATATTCTATCGTTTCTGAAATGACTTGTCCCATACCTAACCTATCAATATCAGCCATAGTATATGTTAAAATACCTGCTTCTTTTATGTACTTTTTCTCGCCTTCATCTAAATCTCTCATACCTATTAATACGACATTTTCAGGTTTAACTTTATTTTTATATCCACCAATGTTTGTCAGTGCTTCATCACCTTCACCAATCAATGCTCTTAATGGCATACCGTGTATATTTCCGCTAGGAGAAGACTCTAACGTATTTAAATCACCGTGTGCATCGTACCAAATCACGCCTAAATTTTCATAGTGTTTACTAATACCAGCTATAGAGCCTATTGATAAAGAATGATCTCCACCTAGTATGAGTGGAAAGTGACCTTTTTCAACGGTTTCATTCACAGATTCGTATAAATTATTTGAAAAAGCAATTACTTCCTCTAAATTACGAAGACCTTTTTGTTCACTTTTATATTTCTTCATGTCTAGAACTGGTGATTGAACATTACCTTTATCAATTACTTCATGTCCAATATCTTCTATTCTCTCTATTAAACCAGCATATCTTAATGCATCCGGTCCAAAGTTAACACCTAATTTACGTTGACCAAAGGCAGTGGGTGCACCAATAATTTCAATACGTTTACTCATATTTTAAATCCCCCTTAATTGTCATTACTATTATATTCTAGTATATGTAAGCACTTACATCAAGGTATATAAGGGTTTATGGATATTATTAATATATTACAAATATTTATTCATATATGTATATAGAAACGCCTTTGCAACAATATCCTAATACATATACATGTATATGCAAAAACGCTTAAAAACAAAAAAGACATTAGTGAAATCACTAATGTCTTCAATATGAGCCATAGAGGATTCGAACCTCTGACCCTCTGATTAAAAGTCAGATGCTCTACCAACTGAGCTAATGGCTCTAATGGCTGGGCTAGCTGGATTCGAACCAGCGGGTGACGGAGTCAAAGTCCGTTGCCTTACCGCTTGGCTATAGCCCAACAATGGTGGAGGGGGGCAGATTCGAACTGCCGAACCCGAAGGAGCGGATTTACAGTCCGCCGCGTT
>X87_Garden_Dormouse__coassemble_35_pt1 | contig 35659 bp, 34 predicted proteins | sample X87_Garden_Dormouse__metabat2_low_PE_004 | metagenome-assembled genome bin X87_Garden_Dormouse | reverse complement strand
TTGAATAATTAAATAAAGGTTCTTTTCGTCATGAATGGCGAAAAGAACCTTTATTGTTAGTGCTCTTAATGACTATTCTTAGCAATCGTGTCAATAACGTTATCCTTGTTGACTATTCTTACCAAACGTGTCAATAACGCTTGCTACTACCATTAACATTCATTCCAAAAATATAAAAGCCGTGGCCCAACTTTTGCGTTAGGTCACGGCTTGTATATGCTCAACTCATTTATAACAATATAAGAATTTATGCTTCGTCTTGTTTAACTTGAGCCCAGCCTTTTGTAGTAATCGCAATTTTACCTGTTTCAATAACGATAAGTTTTTGTTTATACAATCTACCTATTGCGCGTTTGAAACTTGCTTTACTCATATTAAATACTTCTTTGATTGCTTCTGGGTCAGATTTATCCCAGAAAGGTAGTTCTCCATCATATTCTACTAGTAAATCAAAAATAATTTGTCCGTCTTCATCAAGACGTTCATGTGCTAATGGTAAGAATGAACCATTTAACTCGCCATTTTCTTTAACGCCAATAATTCTAACGTCCATTTCTTCGCCTAACCTAGGTTCATGTCTACGTTCAGATTCATGTACGAATATTTTGTATCCATCTTCTGACAGTAAAAATGTTCCTACTCTTAACAAGCGGTATGGTCTAGCTGTAACATGTTGATGTAAAACTGTTTCTTCCGCAGCTTTATACATAGTATCAACAATTGTTTCAGTCGCTAATCTTGCGAACATTTGACTATTGCTATCTATTCTTAGCGTACAAAAAATCATGTCGCCATTTTGTGGCCAAAGTTCTTTAACTTTTGGAAGGTCTTCCCAAGGGATTAATACTTCTCTAGGTAGACCAACATCAACTGCTGCGCCATCTCTATCTACTCTTAAAACTTTTACCCAATCGTAACGGTCTTTTGTAATTGTTGGCATATTTTGTGTGGCAAATAATTCGCCAGAACGGCTTGGATATACAAAGAAACTATAATCTTCGCCTATTTCTAAATCGTCTTCATTATCTACTTCAGATGCATTCATTTTAATATGTTCGCTGTTAGGTCCAAGTAAATGGTACGTTGAACCTTCCAATCTATCCACTTTTAAAAAGTCTATTCGACCTACAAGTGTATCTTTTTCTTGTGCCATATCATTCTCCATTCTTATCTTATTAGTTTCTACATTATAACATGCATTTTGTTTCATGTAACGACAGTTCATTCTCTTGTCCTTTTTTGTTAGATATATGGTATAATTCATCGATAGAAGTATTAATGAAAAGGAGTCATTTAATGTTACAAGTCACTAATGTAAGTTTGCGATTTGGTGATCGTAAACTATTCGAAGATGTAAATATTAAGTTCACACCAGGCAACTGTTACGGACTTATTGGGGCTAATGGCGCTGGAAAATCAACATTTTTAAAAGTGTTATCTGGAGAATTAGACTCACAATCAGGTAACGTTTCATTAGGTAAAGATGAACGTTTAGCTGTATTAAAGCAAGATCACTTTTCTCATGAAGATGAAAAAGTAATTGACGTGGTATTAAAAGGTCACGAAAAATTATGGAAAGTTATGAAAGAAAAAAATGACATTTACATGAAGCCAGACTTCTCTGATGAAGATGGTATGCGTGCTGCTGAACTTGAAGGCGAATTTGCTGAGATGAACGGTTGGAACGCTGAAGCGGATGCTTCTGTATTACTTTCAGGTTTAGGTATTAAAGACGACCTACATGATAAACAAATGTCTGAATTAGAAAATAACCAAAAAGTTAAAGTATTATTAGCTCAAAGTTTATTTGGTGAGCCAGATGTTCTATTACTGGACGAGCCTACAAACGGTTTAGATATTCAAGCAATCGCTTGGTTAGAAGAATTCTTAATAAACTTTGAAAATACAGTAATCGTTGTGTCTCATGATAGACACTTCTTAAACAACGTATGTACACACATCGCTGATTTAGATTACGGAAAAATTAAATTATTTGTTGGTAACTATGATTTCTGGTATCAATCAAGTCAACTAGCTGCACAAATGGCTCAAGATCAAAACAAGAAAAAAGAAGAACGCATTAAAGAATTACAAGACTTTATTGCTCGATTTAGTGCGAACGCATCTAAATCTAAACAAGCAACAAGTCGTAAGAAGATGTTAGATAAAATCGAATTAGATGATATTCAACCTTCTTCAAGACGTTACCCATTTGTTAACTTTAATATTGGTCGTGAAATCGGTAACGACTTATTACAAGTTCAAGGTGTTTCAAAAACAATTGATGGTAATAAAGTTTTAAATAATGTTTCATTCACTATGAATCCTAATGATAAAGCTGTATTAATAGGAGAAAGTGAAATCGCTAAAACTACCCTACTTCGTATTTTAGCTGGTGAGATTGAACCAGATGAAGGTACAGTTAAATGGGGCGTTACGACTTCTCGTTCTTATTTACCTAAAGATAACTCAGAATTCTTTGACGGTGTAAATATGAATTTAGTTGATTGGTTAAGACAATATGCACCACCAGAAGAACAAACTGAAACATTCTTAAGAGGTTTCTTAGGACGTATGCTATTTAGTGGTGAAGAAGTTAAGAAAAAAGCAGACGTACTTTCAGGTGGAGAAAAAGTAAGATGTATGTTGAGTAAGATGATGTTATCAAATTCTAACGTACTATTATTAGACGAACCTACTAACCACTTAGACTTAGAAAGTATCACAGCTGTGAACGACGGTCTGAAGAACTTCAAAGGTTCATTAATCTTTACTTCATATGACTTTGAATTTATTAACACAATTGCTAATAGAGTTATTGATATTAAAGAAGATGGCGTAATTTCTAAAGAAATTAGCTATGAAGAATATCTGAAAGATCAAGGTGTATATAGCTAATATATGCTGAGATTATACGAACAGGCTGAGACATTTATATGTCCCAGCCTGTTTTTTTGTTATATAAGTGCGAGTAGCTTACTGTTTATAATGAATTAGAAGAGAATGTCCCCTCTAACGTGCACGAAATATAAGACAAGCTCGTTACATTTTCTAACGAGCTAGTGCTAATAAACAAGCACGTTAGCGCTATAAAAAGCTTTGATTTTTATTAATTCCACTTAAATTTTATACGAAATCAACGGCTAACGTGCAAGAAATTTCAGACAAGCCTGTTGCATTTTCTAACGAGCTAGTGGTAGTAAACAAGCCGGTTAGCGTGATGTTCCCTACGATTTTGTAAAGTGCTGAAGCCTGAGGGAATATTATGAGTGAGAGACTACAGGCTCGAACCATACCCTAGGCAAGCATGCACGAACAAAATCGTAGATTATTTATTTTGAGTTATGATTTATCTCCCAACCTATTCTTTGTTTCTACATTAATTTATCCGTTTTATTCATCTTAAATTTGTTGAATTGTTGTGACTTTTTGAAATAATCTGTTTTCTCTCTTTACATAAATATTCTTTCTATGTATAATGAATGCATATCAATTGAATATGTTTTTGATGAGGCGCATCAATCATTAGTAACTCCCCTATAGGACTGCAATCTTCAAGGAGTGAAAGGGTGCGATGCCGAAACATAATATTTTTGCAGAACTATTATGTTGGACGTATAGGTTAACAGCTTATTGTCTGTCATTATCTTAATGATAAATGGAGTGCATCACTTGTATATATAAATTAAAACAAGTTCGGATGCCGAACTTGTTTTTTTATTTATATTACGGCGTTGACCTCCCGATTTTAATTGGAGGAATAATCTTGACACAAAGTGTATTGAAATTTGGCGGAACATCCGTAAGTGATTTTAACAAAATTAAAAATATAGCCTATATGTTAAAATCTCGCGTTGATAATGGCGAACAACTAGTAGTTGTTGTAAGTGCTATGGGCAAAACGACTGATACTTTAATGCAAAATATTGATACATTAACATCGCAGCCTAAAGATGAACATTTAGCAATGTTGCTAACTACAGGTGAACAACAAACAATATCTTACCTTTCAATGGTGTTGAATGATATAGGTGTTCAAACGAAGGCGATGACGGGGTATCAAGCTGGTATTAAAACAATTGGTCATCATTTAAAGAGTAAAATAGCTGAAATTGATGCTCCTAGGTTTGAAGAAGCTTTTAAAACAAACGATATTCTAGTAGTAGCTGGCTTCCAAGGTGTTAATGATGAAATGGAAATCACTACTTTAGGACGCGGTGGTTCAGATACAAGTGCTGTAGCAATAGCATCAAGTATAAATTCCACTTGTGAAATATACACTGATGTTGATGGTGTTTATGGAACAGATCCTAGAATTTATAAAGATGCAAAATTACTTTCTGAAGTTTCTTATGAAGAAATGATGGAAATGAGTGCTTTAGGAGCTGGTGTATTAGAATCAAGGAGTGTTGAAATAGCTAGAAATTACAACATACCTCTTTATTTAGGTAGAACATTATCAAACGTGAAAGGAACATGGATTATGCCACAAACAGAAATTTTAGAGAAAAAAGCAGTCACTGGAGTCGCGTTAGATACGCATATGATTCATGTAACATTAACGTATCCAATGCAAAACTTTAAATTACTGCAAAAAATGTTTGATTCTTTAGAACACGAGTCAATGAATGTAGATATGATTTCACAAATTGAAAATCAGAGAGGTCTACAATTGTCATTTACAATAAAAGATTCTGAAGTACAACAAATTGAAAGAATTATAGAAGATTTAATGCTAGATTACCCTCACCTTCGCTACATAATGAAAGAAAATTATGCAAAGCTATCCGTAATTGGAACTGGCATGAGAGACATGTCTGGTATTGCTTCTAAAGCATTCAGAACTTTAATTAGTAATGACATACCTTTTTATCAAACAACAACATCAGAAATTAGTATTTCTTATGTCGTTGATCGAGATTTAGGTGAAGAAGCAGTACGTATTTTGTGTGAAACATTTAATATATAATGAATGATGGAGTGAACAAAATGACAAAATTAGCAGTTGTAGGTGCAACAGGTTTAGTAGGAGAAAAAGTATTAGAAGTATTAGACAGAAAGAATATCCAATTTGATGAATTAGTATTATTTTCATCACCACGTTCAGCAGGTAAAGAAGTAGAATTCCAAGGTAAAACATACACTGTTGAAGCTTTAACAGACGATAAAACAGATGGACAATTTGATTATGTCATCATGAGTGCTGGTGGCAGCACGAGTGAACATTTCGCTCCACTTTTTGAAGAGAATGGCGCAATTGTTATAGATAATTCTAGTCACTGGAGAATGCACGAAGGTATCGATTTAATCGTTCCTGAAGTAAACGAACCAAAATTAAATCGAAAAATTATTGCAAATCCAAACTGTTCTACAATTCAATCTGTAGTTCCTTTGAAACCTTTACAAGATAAGTTCGGCCTTAAGCGTGTAGCTTATACTACTTATCAAGCTGTATCAGGTTCAGGTTTAGCTGGTAAAGAAGACTTATTAAAAGGAGAACAAGGTGAAGAACCAACTAACTACCCTCACCCAATCTATAATAACGTCTTACCACATATCGATTCATTTTTAGAAGATGGTTATACAAAAGAAGAACAAAAAATGATCGACGAAACACGTAAAATCTTAAACGATAACACTTTAAATGTTACAGCAACTTGTGTTCGTGTTCCTGTACAAGACAGCCACAGCGTTCATATGAACGTAACATTAGATAAAGAAGCTACAGTTGAAGATATTAAAAAATTATTCGATGAAGATGACAGAGTTGTACTCGTTGATAATGTAGAAAATAATGAATATCCATTAGCAATTCATTCTACGGGTAAAGATGAAGTATTCGTAGGAAGAATTAGAAAGGATGAATCATTAGATAACACATTCCATATTTGGTGTACTTCTGATAATTTATTAAAAGGCGCAAGTTTAAATGCAGTACAAGTTTTAGAACAAGTTATGAATTTAAATAAATAAAAAAATTGAGGAGTGTTAAGTATGTCACATATATTTACAGGTGTAGGTGTTGCGTTAACGACACCATTCACAGAAGAGAATGTAGACTACGAAGCATTTGAAAACCATATAGAATTTTTAATTGAAAACGGTGTACAAAGTATCGTGATTAACGGTACTACTGCAGAAAATCCAACTTTAACAAATGATGAAAAAAATCAATTATTAGAAATAGGTATAAAAAAAGTAAATGGTCGTGTTCCAGTTATAGCAGGTACAGGTACTAACAACACACAAGCTTCTATTGAAGCATCATTGAAAGCAAAAGAATTAGGTGCAGATGCAATTATGCTTATCACACCATATTATAATAAAACAAGCCAACGTGGTTTAATCGCCCACTTTACTAAAATTGCAAACACAGTTGAATTGCCAGTAGTTCTATATAATGTACCTTCTAGAACAAATATGACAATTGATGTAGAAACAATGATTAAATTAAGTGAAAATCCGTATATTGTAGCATTAAAAGATGCTACTGGAGATTTAGAATATGCACAAACATTAAAAGAGAAATTACCTTCTGATTTTGCTTTATACAGTGGTAATGACGATAATATGTATGACTATTACAAGCTTGGCGGAGAAGGATTAATTTCAGTTGTGGCAAATGCAATACCACAAGAAACTCAAAAATTATTCGACCTTGTTCAAAAAGATGATACGAAAACTGCTGAAAACTTAAGAGATCAAATTCTAAGTTTACTTAATGATTTAGGTGTAGATGTTAACCCTATTCCTATTAAGTTATTAACAAGTGAACTAGGTTTCGGTCAGTATGAAGTAAGGTTACCTTTAGTAACATTAAATGAACAAGAACAACAAACATTAAGCAAAGCATTTGCTAACTTTAAAGATGGTGTAAAACAATGAAAATTTTATTAATTGGTTATGGCGCAATGAACGAACGTGTAGCAAGACTAGCAGAAGAAAATAACAATGAAATTGTAGGTGTTGTAGTTAAAGATCCAGCTAAACAATACCCCTACCCTGCCTTTGATACAATTTCATCAGCACCTGAAGCGGATGTAGCAATCGATTTTTCTAACCCAGAATTATTAATTCCGCTATTAGAAGAAGACTTTAAACTACCTTTAGTTATTGCGACTACAGGTGAAAAAGAAATAATCATTGAAAAGTTAAAAGAAAAATCTAAAGATATGCCGGTATTCTTTAGTGCAAACATGAGTTATGGTGTGCATATTCTAAAAGAAATTATTCAATATGCTGTACCATTACTTGAAGACTTTGATATTGAGATGTTGGAAAAACATCATAATAAAAAAGTGGATGCACCAAGTGGTACGTTAGTACAACTATATGATGCTATTAAAGAAAAGCGTGAAGAAACTGTTCCGGTTTACAATAGACATGAAACTAACACGAAGCGTGAACCTTCTGAAATTGGAATTAGTTCTCAACGTGGTGGTACAATAGTTGGAGAGCACCAAGTATTGTTTGCTGGACATGATGAAACGATTGAAATTACGCATCGTGCACAGTCTAAGGATATATTTGCCAACGGTGCTCTAAGTGTGGCAAATATATTAGTAAATAAAGAAAACGGATATTACACATACAATAATTTAAATGAGGAGAGAATTTAACATGGTTAAAGATTTTACTGCAGAAGAGATTATACAATATATTAGTGAGGCTGAGAAGGTAACACCTTTAAAAGTCTACGTTAACGGTCAATTTGAAAATGTTGAGTTCCCTGAGTCATTTAAAGTTTTTGGTTCAGAAACATCTAAAACAATTTTCTGTGATGCTAAAGATTGGAAAGCATTTAATGAAAAATATGCAGATCAATTTACAGATGTCGAAATAGAAATGGATCGTCGCAATTCAGCGATACCATTAAAAGATTTAACAAATACAAATGCTCGTATTGAGCCTGGTGCTTTCATTAGAGAACATGCAGTTATTGAAGATGGCGCTGTTGTAATGATGGGCGCTACAATTAACATTGGTGCTGTAGTTGGCGAAGGTACAATGGTTGATATGAACGCTTCACTTGGAGGTCGTGCTACTACAGGTAAAAATGTGCACGTTGGTGCAGGTGCAGTATTAGCGGGCGTTATTGAGCCACCTAGTGCTTCTCCAGTAGTTGTTGAAGACGATGTACTAATTGGAGCTAATGCAGTAATACTTGAAGGTGTTCGCATTGGTAAAGGTGCTATAGTTGCTGCTGGTGCAATTGTAACGAAAGATGTTCCAGAAGGAGCAGTTGTTGCTGGTACCCCTGCTAAAGTTATTAAACAATCAGCAGATGTACAAGATGGTAAAAAAGAAATCGTATCTGCTTTACGTAACTTAAACCAATAACTCATCATATAAAAGATTAGGCTGAGACATAAATAAATGCCTCAGCCTAAATTATTAGATTGGCAATATATATCTAGTTTGAAATAGATTATATTAAAATTTTCAATACTATTTATATTTGCTTGGGTGGGACAATGAAATCTTATTAAAAATATTGGATTGATGTCCCACTCTCTTTCTATACATACTATAAAGGGACTGATTTTTAAATGTCTGAATTAAATTTTGTTAAAGAAACAAGAAGATATTTGCATCAACATCCAGAATTAAGCATGCAAGAATTTGAAACAACAACATATATTGAAAATTTTCTTAAATCATTGGAAATACCATATGAACGCCCTATTACTACAGGGATTATTGGTTATTTAGAAGGTAATTCAAATAGGACAATTGCTTATAGAGCAGATATTGATGCCTTACCTATTCATGAAGAAAATGAAGTACCTTATAAAAGTAAAAATGACAATGTGATGCATGCTTGTGGACACGATGGTCATACGACAGCGTTAATGTTATTTACGAAAAGGTGTAAAGCATTATACGACAAAGGCGAATTACCACATAACGTTGTATTCATTTTTCAACCTTCAGAAGAAACGGAAGCGGGCGCAAATCAACTTATAAAATCTAAAGTATTTGATCAATTTCAAATAGAAGAAATTTATGGTGTACATATCATGCCTTTTGAAGATTTAGGTACAGTAGCATTTAAAAATGATGAAATTACTGCAAGTGCTACAGAGTATCGTTTCTATTTAAATGGCTTATCTAGTCATGTAGCGAGTAAAGAAGAAGGAAAAGCTGCATCAGAAGCATTAATGCATGTATTAAGCCAAGTGAGTCAAATTCAACAATTTCATTTAAATGGTCTTAATAGAAACATTGTACACATAGGTCAATTTAATGTTGGAGAAGCAATTAACACGGTCCCACAAAATGGCTATTTAGAAGGTACAATTCGAACTTATGATGTACAAGATTTAGAAACCGTGAAACAACAAATGATAAAAATTGCTCAAAGTGTTGAATTGTTATTTGATGTTGAATGTCGTGTTGATTTTGCTGAGGGATACCCACCTACTACAAATGATTCGACACTATACGAAAATGTAAAGTCAGCATTAAATACAACTGGTGTCGAATTACATGAACTAGAAAAACCATATTTATTCGGCGAAGATTTTAGTTTCTATGGACAATTGGCGCCAAGTTATTTTGTATTTTTCGGAACTAAAAATATTGAAAAAGATTTTGTGTATGGTCTACATACAAACAAATTAAATTTTGATGAAGAAGTGCTTATTTTAGTAGCTGATTATTATATGGCATTGTTAAATCAAGGAAGGGATAAATAATGGTTGCACGTATCACAATATATGAACAAGACTTTATAAATAACGCTAAACAGTTTACAGATGGACAAGAAGTTATGGCTGTTGTGAAAAATGATGCTTATCATTTTGGTTTAGAATTTGCAGTGCAATCATTTATCGCTGCTGGTATACAGACATTTAGTACGACATCTTTACATGAAGCTGTGAGAATTAGAAATTTAAACAGTGACGTAAATATCTTTTTAATGAATCCATCTACAGAGTTTGAAACTTTAAAACAATATAATATCGCAATGACTTTACCCTCTTTAGAATTTTATTATGAATTTAAAGACGCTTTAAGTGGTATTAAGTTGCATTTAGAATTAGAAAACTTGCTACACCGTTCAGGATTGAAAAATGCTCAAGAAATGCAAGAAGTATTAAAATTCAATACTAACCTACCCCATGATGAACAAGCTAAAATAGAAGGAATATGGACGCATTTCGGATACGCAGATGAATTTGGTGGTGATGAGTATGAAATAGAACGAGCAGCTTGGTTAAGTTGTTTAGACGAAATCTTAAGTTTAGGTTATACGTTTAAATTTATTCATGCTCAGAATAGTGCGAGTTTTGTAAGAGAAGATGGCTTGCTTGATCAACATACACATGCGCGATTAGGTATTATTCTATATGGTTCAAGACCTTATAGTAGTCTCCCTACTTCAACTACTCATCAAAATTTTACTGTTACTGCGAATGTGATTCAAGTACGCCCTATTAAACAAGGCGAAACTTGTGGTTATAGTTTCCAATATACAGCAGATAAAGATTGTAACCTTGCAGTAGTTGATATCGGTTATGGAGACGGTATACTTAAAACACGTGCTAAACATGATGCGCTAATCAATGGTAAAAGGTATCCTATACGTGGATTGATGATGAGTCACATGTTTGTAGAAGTGGATGAATCAGTAAAACGTGGAGATATGGTAACAATGTATAGCAATGACATAAGAATAGACGAATTTACATTTAAAGGTGTAGGTGCTAATTCAGAACAAATTAGTGCACTGAACCATCATTCATTAATAAAGGAGATTAAATCATGACTGTTAAATATAATGATCAAGGCGTATTAACGATGGGGAATATCTCATTAAAGACAATTGCAGCTAGTTATGGTACCCCTACTATTGTTTATGATGAAGAACAAATTAGATCACAGTGTAGAAGATTTCATGAAGCATTTAGTAACAGTGGTCTAAAATATAATATTTCATACGCATCTAAAGCCTTTAGTAGCATTCAATTATTTAAACTAATGGCAGAGGAAAATATGGGCTTAGACGTAGTATCTGAAGGAGAACTATTTACAGCTTTAGCGAGTGATTTTGATCCGAGTAAAATACACTTTCACGGTAACAACAAGACGAATGATGAAATAGAATATGCAATTGAAAGTGGCGTTGAGTATTTCGTTATTGATTCATTAGATGAAATTACACGTATTAACCGAATTGCATCTAAACCAATCAAAGCAGTTTTAAGAGTTAATCCAGGTGTTGAAGCACATACACATGAATTTATACAAACAGGACAAGAAGATAGTAAGTTTGGATTATCGATAAAACATGGTACTGCTTTAGAAGGTGTACGAGCACTACAAGCATCAGACAAAATAGACTTTAAAGGTATCCACTTCCATATTGGATCACAAATTTTTGAAGCGGATGGCACGATTAATACGATACAAATTGTATTTGAATGGTTAAAAGAAAATAATATCGATATTGAAATTCTCAATTTGGGTGGCGGTTTCAGTATTAAATATACAAACGAAGATAAGAGCTATCCAATTGAAGAAAGTATTAAGCGCATTACTGATGCTATTAAAGAAAATAGTGAAAAATTTAGCATGGATATACCTGAGGTATCTATAGAACCAGGACGCTCTATCGTAGGAGAAGCGGGTGTAACTTTATATAGAGTTGGCACTATTAAAGAAATACCTAATGTTAATACTTATGTTTCAATTGATGGTGGTATGAGTGATCATATTAGAACAGCTTTATATAATGCGAAATATGAGGCACTATTAGTAGATAGACAAGAAGATGATTTACAAGAAGTAACAATAGCAGGTAAATTATGTGAATCAGGTGATTTAATCGGTAAAGATATGAAATTACCTAAATCAACAAAAATTGGTGATTATATAGCTGTATTATCGACAGGAGCGTATCACTACTCTATGAGTTCTAACTATAACCAAATGCCAAAACCGGCAGTGTTATTTGTCAGAGATGGAAAAGCAAGAGAAGTTATTAAGAGGCAAACATTAAAACAACTCATTTTGAACGATGTGAAATAAATAATTATTTATTTTTTTGAATAAAAAAGCGCTACCCAATCAGATAGAAATCTGCGGGTAGCGCTTTTAAATAATTAAAGATATCGTTATATAAACTTAAACTTTATTATTATTTAATAGTATTATAGTTTTGCAGAAAGAAACCCTAACATTGTTAGGGTTTCTTTCTAGTCTTTCAAATTCATATATTTTATAGTTTTACAACGTTTGCAGCTTGTGGGCCGCGGTCGCCTTCAACTACTTCGAATTCTACTGCTTGACCTTCTTCTAAAGATTTGTAACCTTCTTGGTTAATTGCTGAGAAATGTACGAATACGTCATTTTCTCCTTCGATTTCGATAAAACCAAATCCTTTTTCTGCATTAAACCATTTTACTGTACCTTGTTTCATAATTGAGAAACCTCCAAGACTAAAATTCAATATGCGATATTCGCATATTACAAAAAACACCAAATATATAATGTCATTTGCAATATGGAATAACGATATTGCTATTACTTATTATACGTCACTAAATATTCAAATGCAATACCAATTCAGATATTTTCAGAATTTATTAATTTGGTAAAGGTGTATAAATAGAATTGTCATTTAATATAAGAATACTATAAAAAATTTGTAAATCTTCTTCACAATCTTCACAAAAAGCAATATCGCAATTATTATAAAAAGCATGAATATTATATTTACCAACTATCTCATTTGCATATTTTTCTTGGTACGATTTCAGTAAGTCATTATAAGTTATTAGCATCTCATCAAAATCATTGCAAATGATTTCATGAATAATATGATCTGTCCAATCATCGAATAGCCACCAGCCCTCATAATCTGCCCGCATAGTAACAACTTTCCACATTTATAACGCCCCTATTCAGAATATTACCTTAAAACAAATTTAAATCTATTTGAAGATGAAATCAAGAAAAGCGCTTAGTATTTATGTTTCTAATTATTAGTTTTTTTGTAAGAAACCCTTTATAATGGATATATGAGGTGATTAATATGAACGGAAAACACATTAAAGTTTATGGACGCGTACAAGGCGTTGGTTTTAGATTTTTCACAGCACAACTGGCTAAGAAATATAATATAGTTGGCTCAGTTGAAAATGTTAACGATTATGTTGAAGTTTATGCTAGCGGGAAAACAGATGACTTAGAAAGTTTTACTAAAGGAATAATTGAAGGTGTTGCACCTGCTTCTCAAGTAGATGATTACAACATAGAAGATGTAACATTAGATGAAAATACAAAGCATTTCAAAACGTTATAATTTAGGAAGATGAAAATGAAATATAATTTATCGTATATATTAGGTGCACTATTAGCTGTACCAATATCGTCTGTTGTTTTTTTATTTAGTGTATTTCAATTAGATTTACATTTCATGTTAGATACTGGTATGTTTATCGGATCATATATATTGAGTTTTATTCCTATTCAATGGTATAGCTCTAGACGTTTTTTAAAGGAAATGGGATTAACTCGTAGAGAATATCATTTCATTAGAAAACAATTAAATGATGCGAGCCCAAAACTTAAACGGTTATATAAAAATTATATGCGTGTACGTTCATATAATGAATTTAAAAATTTAAATGAAGTTGCTAAATTAACAAGAACAATTTACAACACTGTTAAACAATCTCCAGAAAAGTTTTATACAGTCGAAAGCTTTTTCTATTCGCATTTAGATAATACAGTTAATTTAATTGATAACTACACTCTATTACAACGCATGCCGAATAAAACTAAAGAAGAAAAAGCTAAATTGAAACAAACTAAACTTACGATTGATGAGAATAAAAGGACTTTAGTTGCTGATTTAAAGCAATTGAATGAATCGAATTATAATCAATTGGATATTGAGATGGAATTAGCTGACATGGCTAAAAACAGAAATGATTTTACTAAAGAAATACCTGAAACAACTAAAGAAAAAGTAAATTTGAAGACTAATCAAGAAAAATACGAATATGAAACGGAGCGTAATTATGACAGAAACTAATAAAAATTTATTTGATGACTTAATTGATGACCCGTTTAAGGATTCATCGAATGAAATTGCACCACAGGAAGCTCAAGAAAATGAGCAATCTGGTCAATCAGATGTAACTTCAACTTATGAAAAAAATTTCTCAGATGAAGATCAACAAAAAATAAACGAAATAGCTAAACAGATTAAACCGTTAGATAATGATGGTCTGTTACTGTATGGTCAACAAGCTCAAAACAAATTATCACAGTTTTCTCATCAAATGCTCAACCAAGTTCAATCTAAAGATGTCGGGCCAATCGGTTCATCACTTAGAAACTTGATGAACAAATTAAAAGAAGTAAATCCTGATGAATTACAAAAACAAAATCAATCGCGTTTAAAACGTATTTTTAAGCGTGCTGAGCGCTCAGTTAATGAAATGTTTAGCAAATACCAATCAGTTGGTGCGCAAGTCGACCGCATATCTGTAGAGCTGCAAAAATCACAAAATATGCTGATGAAAGATGTTGGTCTATTAGATCAATTGTATGAAGAAAATAAAGCGTATTTTGATGCTTTAAATATTTATATCGCAGCAGCTGAACAAAAGCGTGATGAACTTAAACAAAATGATTTAGTGGAGCTTGAGAAAAAAGTTAAAGCATCTAATAACCAAATGGATGTACAAGATTTGGCTGATTTACAACAATATATAAACAGATTAGAAAAGCGAATCTATGATTTACAATTATCTCGCCAAATTACTTTACAATCAGCACCACAAATTAGAATGATACAAAATATTAACCAAACATTGGCTGAAAAGATTCAAAGCTCGATTTTAACGAGTATTCCATTATGGAAGAACCAAATGGCTATCGCGTTAACTTTATTGAGGCAACAAGGTGCTTCAGAAGCACAGAAGAAAGTTACAGATACGACAAATGAACTGTTGCTTAAAAACTCAGAAATGTTGAAACAAAATGCGATAAGAACAGCAGAAGAAAATGAACGTGGTATTGTTGATATTGAGACACTTAAGACGACACAAACAAATATCGTGGATACAATTCAAGAAACATTAAGAATACAAGAAGACGGTACACGTAAACGTCAACAAGCTGAACAAGAACTACAATCTTTAGAACAAGATTTAAAAACTAAACTATTACAACTTAAAGATGAACAACAACAACTTAGAAATACATTTAAATCATAAATAAAAAGCACTATCCCCTATTTTAATAAAAGGAGATAGTGCTTTTTTCTACATAAATTGGCTAAGTACATAGAACATTAAAGTGCCAACATAGTTACCAATTACATAACCTAATGTACCTATAATTAGTATAGGACCTACGAGGCTTTGCCACCCTTTTGATATAGCTAGCGCAGCGGCAGTTGTCGGACCACCAGCATTCGCATTACTTGCTAACAACATTTCTTCAATATTAAATTTGAATAACTTACCGAATGATAAAGTAACAGCTAAGTTAAATATTAATATAATAGCTACAAAAATAAATAATAAAGGCGCAGTTTTAATAATAATCGGTATTGATGCTGGTACACCAATTACAACAAAGAAAATATAAATTAAAAATGTTCCAAGTTCATCAGATGCATTTAACTTTTCAAAGAAATTGCTAAATACTGCAACTACTATTAAAGATAAAGTCGTCAATAATAAGAATTGATCCCCTATAATACCAACTACAACTTCTAAAAAAGGATTTGATTTCGGAACGGCCGACTGTATCCACTCTGATAGTTTAAAGCTAACTGCTACTAGTGAAAAAGCAATAGCAATTGAATATGCAATATCCTTTAAACTAATTTCATTTCTTTTCCAATATGCTTCTGCATTGTTTTCATTAGATTCAGCATCACTATTATACAACCTTCTAAAATACTTTTTCACAAATTTTAAATTTGGAATTGTAATCAAGACAATAAAATAAAATGCCATAACACTGTTATCAGCAACAACTGTTGCCGATACAAGTTCCCCAGGTGTTTCGAACTTGGTGCTTAATGCAGCAAAGTTTACACCACCACCTATATAGCTTCCAGTCATCATAGCAGCAATTTTATTAAGCTGTGGTATAAATTGATGCAATAGTAAAAAGCTGACAGCAACCCCTACTACTGTCCCTACAGAACTAATTAAAAATATAAATAATAACCTTCTACTTTCGTTCCATATTTTAAAAATATTAGATCTGAATAATAATAATGGTATAGCAAGTGGAATAACGTAATCCCAAACTTGGTCATACACTGGAGATTCAATCGGAATAATGTTTAAATTAGATAAAATCATAGCACCAATTAACGCGATTATAGCGCCAGTAATTTTAGAAGCAAAATCATATTTTTGTTCTAAAAAGATACTTAAAGCAGCTATACTTACTAAAATAGCCCATAAAATCCATGTTTCATCTTTATTAATAAAAGCAAAGACCATCATATTCCCCACCCCTTTAATTATATGTATACTTATTATGACATAAATAAAAAGAGAGTGAGACTGCGAAATCTCTTTTTCTAAAAAGTTTTCGCAGTTCTGCTACGTTGTAAAACGTAACTAGTATTTAAAAAAGGATTATTATAGTGCTAATGTGCTTGTTTTAGAAGTCTTGCCCGTTAGAAAATGTAACGAGATTGTCTATGAAGTCTAGCTCGTTAGCTGTTAAGCCTCACATATAAATTAAAGTATTACATAAGCTCATCTAATATAAAAAATCCGAGACAAGTTTATGTCTCGGATTTTTTTCTTTAACTATATTCAATTGGAGCTTGATTTTTAACTTTACCTATAATGAATCCAATGATATAACCTACTATTGCAAAAGGAATCCATTCCATCTGATATTGAGCTAGAGGCAATTCTTGCATAAATGCGATATTGATAACCCCATTACTATTAAATACAGAAATGAATGAAATAATTGTTACTAAAGCAACAGCCAATTGTTGTGCAATTGGTGGTGTCTTAACGTATTTACCTAATAGTATTAATAATACAGATGTAATAGCTATTGGATATAATACTAACAATACTGGTAATGAACCTTGGATAACTGTAGTTAAACCTTGGTTTGAAATAATGAAACTGACTAAAGTGAAAATAGTAACAAACCATTTGTATGAAATTTTTGGTAAAATTTCATGGAAGAATTCACTAACAGATACAATCAATCCTGTAGCTGTTGTTAAACAAGCTAATGCTACAATAATACCAATTAAATACTTACCGAATTCACCAAATGATACTTGAGCGGCAGTTGTTAATAGATACGTACCAATATTTTGACCATTATCATTTAATTCTTTCAATGTTGCATCTGAAATGTTCATATGATTTCCGATCCAACCTAAAGAAATATAGATAAATCCTAGTGCAATTGCAGCAATTACACCTGCCAAAATAGTTTGTTTAAATAATCCCGTTTCTCTTGTAACACCTTTACTCTTAATTGCTGTAATAACAATCATAGAGAATGCAATAGCAGCGATCGCGTCCATCGTTAAGTAGCCTTCAACGAACCCTTTACCAAAACTAGTAGCACCACTACTGTAAACTTCCATTTCTCCAGGAACGACAGGTTCTCCACCTATGCTGAAGAAAGCTTTAATGATTAGTAAAACAATTGAAATAAGTAGTACTGGTGTTAAAACAGCACCTACTTTATCTACCATTTTACTTGAGTTGAAACTTAAGTAAAATACGATAGCAAAGTAAACTAATGAGAAAATAAATAATGCCATTGAACTATTTGTGTCGAAAATTGGCGTGATACCCATTTCAAAAGATGTTGCTGCTGTACGCGGTATAGCGAACAACGGCCCAATAGTTAACGAAATAGCAACAAGCAATACGACAGCAAATACTGGATGAATTTTACCTAAAGACGCTCTATATCCTTTATCTTCAATAGAACCGGCAATTACACCGATAAGTGGTAAGCCAATCCCTGTAATTACAAATCCAAAAATAGCTGGCCAGAAAAATTGACCGCTCGATAAACCTAGCGCAGGAGGAAAGATTAAATTACCTGCTCCAAAAAATATCGCAAATAACATAAAGCCTACTACAAAAATATTCTTATTCATATGTTAAACTCCTTTTACAACTTACAATAATTTATATTTTATCATTGGAATTAGGTTTCGTCCATATGAAATTTCTGAAAATTATAAATATATTTTAACTTATTACAACGTTTATTAAATAGACTGCAATAGTAATTTTTTTAGTAGTGGTGATAATTGAGCAGGTAAATTCTCAACACCTTCTACAAATAAGCTTTGTCTACCATAAATATTATGAACTGTATTTCTTATACTCTCATCAATAGTGTCTTGATTTAAAAATACATTAAATACGTAAACGCCTTGCTTATCTGCTTCTATAACAGCTTCGTGAGTATCAATAATACCATCCTCTGCATAATCAAATGCAGAAGGTTCACCGTCAGAAAATACAATTAAAAACTTCTGTTCTTCTGATCTTTGTAGTAATTGTTGTGTTGCAACCCGTAAAGCTACCCCATCTCTATTATCATCTTGAGGTTCAAGTGTCATAATTCGTGCATCATTTTGTTTCATTGTAGATTCGTTATATAAAATGATTTCATCAATTGTGTTCGGTTGGTTAAATTTATCTGCTTCGAAAGCATCTTCACTAAAGCCAAGTATTTCATGTTTAATATCTAGATTTTTTAATGTTTCATGGAATAGTACTACACCTTTTTTAGTTTCTTCCATTTTGTCATGCATACTAGCTGAAGCATCAACTAAAAGTGTAAATGTAGCATCTAATTTTCTACTAAATGCATCTTTTTTGAAGAATAATTTGTATTGGTCATCTATAAACCAATTAAGTAAATTCTTTTGTAATCTACCTTTAGTTAAATTTTCTCTAACGTCACTATATTGATGATTCATTGATTTTTGGATAATACTTGTTAAATCTTTAATTTCAAATTGAACACTTTCAACTGCTCTTTTATATGCTTCAACATCTTCAGGAGAAATTTCTGGTTTGTTAAATGTTAATGAAACATTCTTGTTTACACCTTTTAATTGGTAAGGATTATTATTGCCTTGAGACCCACCTTCTTCGTCATCAATCGTATCGTTAGATCCTTTACCTTTTTTCTCCATCATATTAGTCATATCATCTGAAGCATCGCCTTCTCGCTCATTATCTGTCAGCACATCGCTATTTTCACCTTCATGAAGCTCCATTTCTAAATAATGATCGCTATCAGATTGACTATCGGCTGTTTTAGTTTCAGCGTCTTCAGTTACGATGTCCTCTTCGTCATGCTCAGTTTCGCTACTATCGTCCGTTTGTGCAGCATCTTGACGCTTAATATCCTCAAGTGTCCATTCTTCCTCGTAAGACGCGTATATGCGCTCAGGAAGATGATAGTATTGGTTCAACATATCTTCTTTTAATAAATAATCAACGAGCACCATTATGCTTACTGCTAAGTCGTAACTGTCTTCTGAAGTTTTTAAATTGAAAATTTGCGTTAAGCGATTGAAAACTTGAACGAGGGCATCATCAAATTCTTCAGTAATACTAATGTTATTAATGAAGTTTTCGTTTAAGATAGCATGTTCAATCGTTAGAAATAGCAAATCAGTATATGTTGTTTTCGTTTGATAAACTTGTATTTGGCTATTGTTTTGTCTTTTCTTAACGTTTAAGCGTTTATTAAATAGCTTTTTAGTAACTGGTCTAGTGTCCATGATGATACTAGATAATCTATATTCTTCAATTAGCATAAATAATTGCTTGAAAAAATCCATATGGTCAAACGTTTCATCTAATACTTCTTGGTAAATAGAGGGGTCTGTATGTTTGAAGCCAATCGTATCTAACATAATATCAGATTTTAATCCTGCATTTGTGATATCTTCTGGTCGATGTAACCAGTTGAAACTCACATTGCATATATTATGAATGGGATCATAATGTTGGAATTTTTGGAATGCAACTTTTACATTTGGATCTTCAAGTAATAATTTTGCTAAGTCAGTTAACATCATGATTTGTTGTGCATCGATTTGTTCATCATTGAATAATATAAAACGATCACTCATGTTATTCTCCTTACTCGAAAATTAATTCTATTGCATTTTGTATTGCTTGTTGTTCTCTTTCGTCATCAATTTTATCTATAATAGCGCGTTTAATCGCTCTTCTAACTGGTATAACGGTAGCTAAGTCTGCAAGGTCTAACAACGCTCTTATACTCGCTGATTCTTCTGAGATTTGTCCTTGGCTAGACATGACTCTCAAATCTTTATTGAATTGGATAATTGAATCGATAAGTTCTTCATCGTTTAATTGACTTTGTTCTTTGATGATAGTCTTAAGTGTTTCTCCATCAATGTAGTCTATATCTAATACGACGAATCTATTTTTTAAAGCTTCGTTCATTGGTAATGTTCCAATATAACCTACGTTAATTGCAGCAATAACAGAAAAACCTTCTTTAGCTACGATAACTTCTCCTGTAAATGGATTAGTTAATGCTCTTCTGAAGTCTAATACTCCGTTTAAAATTGGTAATGTCTCAGGCTTCGCCATATTGATTTCATCAATGTATAATAATTCGCCATTCTTCATTGCTTTAATAACTGGTCCATCAATAAATACAATTTCTTGGTGACCTTGTTCATTTGTTTCGATTGTTTTAAAACCAAGTAAACTTTCAGCATCTAAGTCTACAGAACAGTTTACAGAATGCATCGGTTTATTAATGTCTTGTGCGATTGTTTCAGCTAACTTCGTTTTACCAGAACCTGTTGGCCCTTTTAGTAAAATATTTTTATTTAATTTAATCATTGATAAAGCATCTTCATATATTGTTTCATCATTGTTAATGTATTTGTTTAATTTGCTCATTGTGTACTCCTTTATATACTAATAATAAACTTAAAAAGGGAGTGGAACAGGAATCATCTCATTTTTGAAAGGATTTCATTGTACCACCCCAGCATTGAGGACTAGGATAGAAGCGTGATTTCAATCCTAGTCAACTATTGCTAATATAGTCAATGAGGTTGAGACAATTAAATTGCCCCAACCTCTGGTTTGTTTTTAATTCAATCTTTATAGTTCTTTAAAATAAGTTTTGAAATATCCACCAACATGCCCAGAATTATCTATAATTTGATAATATTCTTCTGTTTCATTCACGACATCATAAACTTTTCCTACTGTTAACATATCGGATACTTTAAATTTTTCAGCATCAGTATGAACGACTTCTACCCTTTTTATAACGTGATTTTCTTTCCAAGTTTCATGTAACATAAATAAACGCTCCTTTAATTCACTGTGTCTAATGTAATTGTATAAATCATGCCTGTTATATCGCGAATAAATAATGAAATCATACCTTCTTCATGTTGTATGATTTGGTGTTGCATATCAATATCTTTAACATGTTCAACTATTTTATCGAAATGTTCGACATTATCAATTGTGATTGCGACTCTATCGACAGGTGGATGTGAAGATTTAAGAGGATGTGGATAATCTATTAAATGTAATTCTCCTCCATTACCACCTGGACCAATTTTGAAGACGATAGCAGATTCATCATCTATTGTCTTGTATTCAGCATATAATTGCAACTCAAAAATACTTTTTAATAATGAACCTGTTATTTGAGTTTCTGGCGATTTAACCATGATTGGACCGATTCCTTGTATTTGATGAAGAGGACTTATAGGACCATCATCATAAGCAGTACCAAGAGGCACTCCAGCGTTCTTTTCATCTGAAATTAAATAAAATGAATGACCATTATTATCGTAAAACCTAAACATATGTTTACCATTTAGTTGTTGAACCGATTCATATTCTACTTTGTGGTCATCAAATTGTTGTTTATATTCATATAACGCAAAGTCTGTAGGAACACGTAAAGCAACACCATAAAAATGCGTGTCCGGCTCTTGATCCTCACCTTTATATTGTTTATAAATAATTCTAGTACCGGGAGCTAAATGTGCATCACCGATATGTAAGATATTCGTTTCTTTGTTTAATAGAGTATTTAAACCTAATATATTTTTATAAAATGATTCAGTCTCTAAAAGATTGTGGGTCCATAATGTCACACTTCTTAATCCATTCATGAATATCTCTCCTATAATTGAATTCCTATAAATTATACCAAATTAATTATAAATATGACAAATTAATCAGTTTAACAGTTCGAATTTAATTTTGATGAGAGGGTGAGTTGGTCGAATATTGCAAGACGAAGTGCACGTGCAACATAAAGCCCTCGAATGTTGCAAGACGAGACGCACGTGCAACATAAAGCCTCCGAATGTTGCAAGACGAGGCGCACGTGCAACATAAAGCCTCCGAATGTTGCAAGAAAATGCCCACGTGCAACATTCCACATCCCTCCACTACAATTAACACAAATAAAAAACCACAACGGCTTCAACAGCCGTTGTGGTCACTATATTACAGTAAATTAAGATTCTAATAATAAATCTTCTGGATTTTCAATTAGGTCTTTGATTGTTTTTAGGAAACCTACTGCTTGTTTACCATCGATAATTCTGTGGTCATAACTTAAAGCAATATACATCATTGGTCTGTTTTCCATACGTTCTTTATCAATTGCAATTGGTCTTGTAACAATTGAGTGCATACCTAAAATAGCAGCTTGTGTTCCGTTAATAATCGGTGTTGACATTAATGAACCGAAGACACCGCCATTAGTGATTGTGAATGATCCGCCCATCATGTCATCTAATCCTAATTTTTTGTTATTAGCTTTAACTGCTAAGTCATGAATATCTTGTTCGATTTCTGCGAAGTTTTTCTTATCACAGTCTCTAACGTTAGGTACAACTAGACCTTCTTCTGTAGATACAGCAATACCGATATCGTAGTATTGTTTTAATAGTAAATCAGTACCGTCAATTTCAGCGTTCACATCTGGATATTTCTTCAATGCTGCTACTGATGCTTTAGTGAAGAATGACATAAAGCCTAATCTTGTACCGTTATGATCTTCTTGGAATTTATCTTTTTTACGTTTACGTAATTCCATAACGTTAGTCATGTCTACTTCGTTAAACGTTGTTAACATTGCTGTATTATTTGATACTTCTAATAATTTCTTAGCAATTGTTTGACGTCTACGAGATAATTTTTCACGTACAACCGGTTTAGATGGGTTTTCTTTTTTCTGTGCTGCTGGTTGACTTTGTTTTTCTTGTTGAGCTGGTTTAGAAGGTTGAGAGGCTTTTTCTACGTCTTCTGGTCTAACAACATCTCCAGCTTGTGTTTTCACTTTGTTTAAATCAATGCCTTTTTCACGTGCAAGTTTACGAGCTGACGGCGTTGCTTGTACACGGTCGTTTGAACTAGCTTCTTCTTTGCTAGTATCTTCAGTTTGTTTAGTATCTTCAGATTTAGCAGCGCTTTCTTTAGGTGCTTCTGTTTGTTTTTCTTTATCTTTAGAATCTTTAGACTCGCTGTCATCACTTTCTTTTTGTTCACTTGAAGTTGAACCTGATTCACCTTCAGAAACAATCGCGATTACTGATCCAACTTCAACAGTGTCGCCTTCTTCTGCTTTAATTTCAGAAAGTACACCTGATACTTCAGAGATAACTTCAACGTTTACTTTATCTGTTTCAAGTTCAACAATATTTTCACCTTGTTCTACTTGATCTCCAACAGATTTCAACCATTCTGAAATCGTTCCTTCTGAAATTGACTCTGCTAACTCTGGTACTTTTACCTCTGACATTATTTATTTCCCCCTAATTATGTTTTAAAGCTTCTTCGATAACTTTACTTTGTATAAGTTTATAAATTTCTGCATCACCTTCTGCAGTTGCAGAACGAACTTTACGTCCGTGATATTCTAGGTTAACATTTCTATCTTTTAGAATACTTTGCAATTGTAAGCTCACAAAACTCCAAGCACCTTGGTTTTTAGCTTCTTCTTGTGCCCAGCCTACAGTTTCTAAGTTTCTAAATTCTGAAAGAACATTTTTTATCTCTTCTTTAGGGAATGGATAAAGTTGTTCTAATGCAATTAAACAAAGCTCATCGTTAGGATTTTTTTCTAATTCAGCTTTTAAATCAATGAACATTTTTCCTGAAGCGATAATCACTTTTTTAATTTTAGTTTTTTTGTACGGTTCAACTAAAATAGGTTCGAATTGACCTGTAGTAAATTCATCAATTGGTCTAGAAACAGTTTTGTTTCTTAGTAAACTTTTTGGTGACATTAATACTAACGGTCTCATCTTATCAGTGTTTAAATATTTAGCGTGTCTTCTTAACAAATGATAATAGTTTGAAGAACTAGTTAAATTAGCAATTGTCATATTATTTTCACCAGCTAATTGTAAGAAGCGCTCTAATCTCGCTGAAGAGTGTTCTGGACCTTGTCCTTCGTTACTATGTGGTAAGAATAACGCTAAACCACTTTTCTCTCCCCATTTAGCATTACTGTTAGCCATGAAGTTATCAAAAATCATTTGTGCCATATTCGCAAAGTCACCATATTGTGCTTCCCAAATATTAAATGATTCTGGATTATCTACGTTATAACCATATTCGAACCCAACAACAGCTGCTTCTGATAATGGAGAATTATATATATCAAATGATGCTTTACCATTTGGAACATGATGTAAAGGAACAAATAGTTTTCCATCTTTTTCATCATGTAAAACAGCATGTCTTTGAGCGAATGTTCCGCGTTCAGAGTCTTGTCCTGTTAAACGAATTGGCGTACCATTTTGTAAAATCGTTGCAAATGCTAATTGTTCTGCATGAGCCCAATCCACAAGACCATCTTTTTCGAAAGGTTCACGTCTTCTATCTAAGACTTTATTAAGCTTTTTAAATACTGTAAAGTCTTCAGGATAGTCAAACATAGCATCATTTATAGCTTTCAAATCATCATAGCTCGCATTTGTTATTTCATAATCTTGCCCTTGGCTAATCTTATCAGGCATTGTCATTTCTGGATTATCCATTTCAGCATCTTTATCAATTTTATCGTGAGCTGTTCTTAGTCTTTTAGTAACATCATCAAAGATTTCATTCATTTCTTCTTTAGTAATTAAACCTTGATCTACTAATTCTTGCCCATATTTTAATTCGATTGAAGGATGTTCTTTAATAGCTTTGTACATCATTGGATTCGTGATTGAAGGTTCATCCATCTCGTTATGTCCATAACGTCTATAACCAACTAAATCTATGACAAAATCTTTATTAAATCTTTCTCTAAAGTCCATAGCCATTTCAATAGCTTTAACAGTTGCTTCTACGTCATCAGCGTTAACATGGATAATTGGTAAGTCATAACCTTTTGCAACATCAGTAGAATAAGTAGTTGAACGTCCATCTTCAGCTTCTGTTGTAAAACCAATTCTGTTGTTTGTAATAATGTGTAATGAACCACCTGTTGTATATCCATCTAAATTGCTTAAGTTCATGGCTTCAAAGTTAATACCTTGTCCAGGGAACGCAGCATCTCCATGAATTAATACAGCTAGTGATTTATTTAAATCTTGGCTTGGTCTACCAGGATCAGCTGTTGTATCTTGGTTAGAACGCGTCTTACCTAATACGACAGGAGAAACGATTTCTAAGTGACTTGGGTTGTTTGCTAAAGTTATAGTTTGTTCTATTCCATATTTACTTGTCGTTTTTGTTCCACCAAGATGATATTTTACATCTCCAGTCCAACCTGCTGTGATTTCTAATGATCCATCTTTAGGTAAAAAGATTAAAGGATTTTTATGCATAAATTCAGAAATCATCATTTCATAAGGTTTTTCTAGTACATGTGTTAAAACGTTTAATCTACCTCTATGTGCCATCCCAATTTGAATGTTTGGAATTTTAGCAGCATTTGTACGCTTTAAGATACGTTGTAACATAGGTACTAAAGTATCAACGCCCTCAATTGAGAAACGCTTTGCACCTACAAAGTTTTTATGAATATATTTTTCAAAGCCTTCAACTTCTGCTAAGCTTTTAAGTAATTCAATTTTTTCATCTTTAGATATTTCAATAGTGTTTGTTGATTCTATATATCTCTTAAGCCATACACGTTCTTCATTATTATTAATGTGTGTATACTCAAAAGCTATAGGACCTTGGTAACATGAAGTCATATATTCTATTGCTTCATATGCATTATCAAATTCACCATCAAAATGGTCAGATACTATACCAGCTGGTAATTTTTCTAATGTTTCTTTAGATAGCCCAAAGTCTTGATGTGTTAGCTTAGGTACATTTTTTCTTTCTGGACGGTATACTGGATAGATATCAGCAGTTAAATGTCCATATTGTCTGATATTGTCTATTAAACGCATAACACGTTTAACACTTGAATTGTCCACCCCTGTACCTATTTTTTGGCCAGTGCCTGTATTATTACTCGTTATTTCATCGAATAACACTTGCAAGTCTTCTGGGACTGACTCCGGATCATTAACGTAATTATCATACATTTCTAACATTAACCCTAAGTTAGTTCCAAATCTTACAGGTGCTTCGACATGATTATCATTCTTCATGTTCCACCCTCCAAGAAAATTATAAACCGTTTACATTCCCATTTTAGCACTTAACCGATTTATATTAAAGGCTAATTTACCATTTATGGCAGTTTATTTCCTATTTTACTTATTGATGAAAGTATCCTTGAAAATTACTGATATTTTAGTATATTCATCGACTACACTATCAACTTTCACAATACCGTCATACGAGTTGACTAATTTCTTAGCAATAGATAATCCTAAGCCATTTCCACCTTCTTTTCTTGAACGTGATTTATCGACTCTGTAGAAGCGATCAAAAATAAATTCTAGGTCTTTTTTAGGTATACCCATTCCGTGGTCAATTATATCAATTGTGATGGTTCTATTTTTTAAATTTGTTTGTATTTCGATATTTTTATTCTTTTTGTCATATTTCATGGCATTATCCATAAAAATAAGTAACATTTGTTCAAAATGGAATCGATTAATATTCATTCTGATCGCGTCATAATTAGATTTAAAAGCAAAAGAATAGTCAGGGTGTAATTTACGTAATGATTTGATTCGTGATTGTATTTCATAATTAATATCCACGATATCATTATCATCACTTGCGCTTGTTCTTGAATCCTTAGATAGTAATAATAATTCTTCCACTAATTTCGTAATTCTTTCCATTTCTTCAATGGAAATATCCAATGATTCTTCTAATACTTCTGGGTTGTTTTTTCCCCATCTTTGAATTAAGTTCAAATGCCCTTGAATAATCTGTAATGGTGTTCTTAATTCATGTGAAGCATCTTCCACAAATTGTTTTTGTTGATCAAATGAAACTTCTAGCTGTTCCATCATGTTATTGAATGTTTGGATCATATCGTCTGTTTCTTCATAATTAGTTGGTACTTCTAATTCTTCTTGGAACCCATCTCGACGAATTTGTTTCATCTTATCTGAAAGTATCGTAATTGGTTTCGTAATTTGTGATGAGAAAATATAACTTATTATTGCGATAAGGAATAAAGCAGTTAATCCAAATATACTGGCTAAAATAATCATGAATTTAATAATGGCGTCATAGCTATCTAAAGGATGAACGATTGCTTCATAGCCATTAAAGTAGCTTGTATTAATTGGACTATAAACGACTAAATAAGATTTGTTATCGACATGCATTTCATATATTTCTACTGATTTAACACGTTTAAATTCAGGAGTATATTTCAATTTGTCATTGTGTGTTTCTTCAAACATTGGCTTACCAAATTTATCAAAAAGTATCATTTTTTGATTGTCTGTTATCGTCGCGTTTATATCAGTTGAAGTAATTTGTCCTAATGTCTTAGATTGAAGCAAATTAACGGTATCTTGCGCGCTTCTCGTTGCAGTTCCAGTTTCTTGGTCTTTTAAATATAAGCTAATAAAATAAATGATAAACATACTAAACAATGCGAAAATGATAAATGTAATCGTGGTTGTAAGCATCATCCATTTTGTCTTTAAAGATTGTTGTTTCATGAACGTATCACGTACCCCACTCCTCTAACCGTTTCGATGATGTTTTCCTTTTTGAACGGTTTCAATTTATTTCTTAAATAACGTATGTAAACATCTACTACATTTGTTTCCACTTCTGACTCATAGCCCCAAACATGATTTAAAATTTGTTCTCTCTGTAATACATAATTTTGATTTTCAGCGAGCAATAATAATAATTCATACTCTGTTTTAGTTAAATCAACTGATTCTCCACCTATATAAACAGAAAAAGCATTTTTATCGATTTTAATATCATTAATTTCAATAGTACTAGTGTCAGATTCTAATGTTACATTTCTACGTATAATAACTCGGATTCTAGCTAACAATTCTTCAATATCAAAAGGTTTAACTATGTAGTCATCAGCACCATAATCTAAACCGATAACTTTATCATAAGTGTCACCTTTAGCAGTAATCATAATGATAGGCGTATTTTTTTCTCGACGTATACGTCTACATACTTCTAGACCGTTCATTTTAGGCAACATTAAGTCCAATAGTATACAATCATAATCGTCAGTTAAAGCTTGATTTAGCCCGCTCTCACCGTCATAACATATCTCTACTTCATAATCTTCATGTTTTAATTCTAATTCTATAAACCTTGCTAAATTTTGTTCATCTTCAATGATGAGTATCTTTTTCATGATGACACCTCAAATTTTTTAATTTTTTTCACTTTATAATTGACAATCGTTCTCAGTTAGTTATAATAGTAATTGAAAATGATTATCAATGAAAGAGTTCCCCCTCTAGTAAAAGATAACATTTTCAAGTTTCACATGCTCATTATATATGAGCAAAACTATTTTATCATTTAAAATAGTAAAAATTTAAAAAACTAATTGACATTCATTCTCAATTAGTTATAATAGTAATTGAAAATGATTCTCAATCAAATAAAAGAGTTCCCCCTCTAAGTATGGATTGAACATTTTCTATAACCCCCTTTTATGCCCATAAAAGTAAAACGTCCTAGTGATTCTGTCCAAATCACTAGGATGTTTTTTTAATATCTAATTTATTTTTAAGCATTAATTGAGCTAAAAGAATACAAACAATACCTCCAATAATACCTGCGATAATATCAGTTGGATAATGGACTCCTAAATAAACTCTAGAAGTAGATATCATTAATATAAAAATGACACATATTCCTGTTAAATAAGGTTTCATTGAACGTTTTGAAGCTCTAAAAACAATGTACATAATCGAGCCGAAAAATGCTGTTGAACCCATTGCATGTCCACTTGGAAAACTAAATCCTGAAATATCAATTAATCTCAGTAATGTTGGACGTTCTCTATCGAAAACATTTTTCAATAGTGGATTTAAAGTACCTGATAGAATCATTGTTAATGCAAAAAATAATGTTTCGATATTTAATCTTTTTAATTTAAGATAACAAATAATTAACAGTGATAAAGCAATCATTGCCCATACTTCTCCAACTTTAGTGAAACCAAGCATAATAGAAGTTGTAATAAAACTTTCTGTAGAATATATAAAGTTATAAACTTCGTTGTCTATCCACTTTCCTAAACGTGATTCATGAAAGAAAGCTATAACCCCGAAAATCAGGCTAAATATTAGTATTAATAACGTTCGATTAGCTTGGCTCATATAATACCTCCAATATTATTGAATATCAGATTCAATTTTGTTGAATAATGATTCTTTTGTATAACTTTCTTTAAATTTAGACATATTTTCAATCAACGTTTCACGTTCATTTTCAAGTTGATCTAAATTTCTAACTAATGTATTTTGATTCACTTCTTTTTCTTGTATAACTTTAGCATAACCATTTTTTTCGAAAATTTTAGCATTATCAATTTGGTCACCACGAGATTGGTCTAATCCTAAAGGAATTAGCAACATAGGTATTTTTAAAGTTGCAAACTCATAAATAGCATTTGCTCCTGCTCGACTGATTACTGTGTCAGAAATAGCGTAAAAATGCATAAGTTCTGATGAGACAAATTCGTATTGAACATAGTGATCATTTTCAATGTTTTCATCTTTATGACCTTTACCTGTTAAATGTATAATTTGATATTTTTTAGTTAAGTAATCTAAATTGTCACGAACAGCTTCGTTTAATATTTTAGAGCCTAAACTACCACCCATAACCAATAAAACAGGTAATTTATCATTAAATCCCGTTATTTTGTATCCTTCTTCTTTCTTACCATCTCTTAAGTCTTCTCTAATAATTGCTCCAATGAAATCTGATTTTTCTTTAGGAACATATTTTAATGTTTCTTCAAATGTTGTATACATTTTATTAGCAAACTTCATTGATATTTTATTAGCTAAACCTGGTGTTACGTCAGATTCATGAATAATAGTTGGTATTTTTAATGATTTAGCAGCGATGATTACCGGCACGCTTACGAAACCACCTTTAGAGAATACTAGATCTGGTTTTTCTTTTTTTAATGCTTTGCGAGCATCTAATACACCTTTTAATACTTTGAATACATCTTTTAAGTTTTCAAATGATAAATATCTTCGCAATTTACCACTAGATATCGGAATATATTTAGTAGTTTTTGCTGAATCAGTTATCATATCTTTTTCAATACCATTCTTTGAACCGATATAAACAGTTTCGATGCCACGTTGTTCAGCTTCTGGAATGAGTGCTAAGTTAACAGCGACGTGTCCAATTGTTCCGCCACCTGTAAATGCTATTTTTTTCATTTTAAATCTCCTTCTAATCTATCAATTTATAATACGCATAAAATGGTGCGTTTTTATCAAATGGAAATTCGTTCGATTGATGTTCTCCAATAAATTTAAAATCAAATCTACTGAATAAATTTTGAGCACGTTTGTTTTTTGAGAATGTATCAGTCAATATAACTTTTACATTATTTTCGTTAGCTACGTCAATAGCAAATTGCATCATTTTATCAGCTACACCTTTAAACTCTGGGTTAGTAGCCATTCTGTGAATGACTACAGCATTATCAATTGGTACAGGCCAGTTAAATTGCTTATACCAATCTGCTTGTGATTGGTTGATACAAACATAACCTACCACTTCATTATTTAACTCATACAAATATAAATGACCATTTTCTATATCGGTATAGAAATCTTTTTCTAAAGGATATGCTTCATCCCATTGTGGATTATCATCTGACTTCATGATGGATTTTGCCATATTTGTTAGTTCATTAATGATTTCCATATCTGAATGTGTTGCTTTTCTCATTGTTGATCCCTCACTTATTGATGAATGTATTTAATCGTATCATCTAGTTGAATGTCTTCTTTTTGAATTTTATTGCGCATTAAGTCAATAAATTTTTCTGTTGTTTTATCTGTAAATATACCATCATCGTTAAGATTATGATCTTGTTGGAAACTTTTAACTGCGCTTTCTAATTCACTATCATAGTTTTCATTTTCATTGCTTACATTATACCCTAACGCATCTAGCCCAATCTTAATTGATTTCACTTCTTTTGCTTTATCACCGTTTTGGAATGATTTTTTAGGACTTATAATTTCAATTTCTTCATATTTAGGTGCCTTGATTTCTTTATTAGGTTTAATTCCTTTTTTATGAATATAAGACTTATTTGGCGTCAACCATCTCATATTTGTATATTTTAATATAGATGAATCATCAAATGATTGATGACTTTGTCCAATGCCTTTACCGAACGTTGTCGTTCCAACTACATCAGCAATTTTATAATCTTGTAATGCCCCGGCGAATATTTCAGAAGCACTAGCTGAACCTTTATTTACTAATACTGAATAATCCATATCATCGATACCTGACATTTTATCTTTTTCAGTTTTTACTGCTTCAGGTTTGTCTCCTTTTGTCTCTAGATAAATGACTGGTTTGCCTTTATCAACGAAAAGGTTAACACTCGTGATTACTTCATCTAAAAGACCACCAGGATTGTTTCTTAAATCTAATACGACATGTTTAACATTGTCTTTTTTAGCTTTTTTAATAGCTGATTTAAGTTCTTCTGTTGTCTTTTCCTGGAATTTAGAAATAGAAATGATACCAGTATCATCTTTTTTCTTATAATCTACACTCGTAACATGTATTTTATCTCGTTTAATTTCTACATCAAAAGGTTCTTTACCTTCTCTTTTGATTGTGAGTGTAACTGTTGTGCCTTTTTTACCTCTTACTTGGTTAACAATTTCATTCAACGATTTATTCTTAATAGATTTGTTATTAACTTTAGTGATAACATCTAAAGACTTAATACCAGCTTTTTCAGCAGGAGAATCTTTCATAGGGCTTGTAATACGTACATAATTATTATGAGATTCCATCTCAGCACCTATACCTACAAAGTCTCCAGAAATTTCTTGATTATAACTTTCAGTATCTTCAGCAGATATGTATTCACTGTACGGATCATTTAAAGATTTGACCATTCCATCAATTGCACCTTTAGTCAATTTATCCTCATCAACATCCTTATAATAATCACCTTCAATTTGTTCATATACTTTTTCAATTTTATTAATGTTCTTTTGTTTATCGTTGCCATAATTTAAGCCGAATTTATATGAAGCAAATGTAACAACAGATGTTAAAAATACTGTTATAAATAAAAGTATGAGTAATTTATACAGTGGCATTGTTATTTGCTTATCATTTTTGTCATTTGATAATTTCATGATCTCACAACTTTCTTGTCAAATATAATTTATTTTAACAGTTTATCCAATCAAATAAAAACACTTTGGTGCTCAAAACACCAAAGTGTAAACTTTTAGAACTTTAACCATTCTTCATACGATTCGTATAAATCATCAAATACGCTCATTGGTTGAGTAAACATTACTTCTGTTTCTAAATAGTCTGAGAGTGTATGATAATCATTTGAAAACTTCGGAAAAGATAAATCTTGAAAAATTAAGTCTGCTAATTTTCCCATTTCGCTGTTTTCATTACGTTTTGTTAGTGCGTATTGATAAAATGAATACTGTTTCATTTATTTCATTTTCACATCTATTGCTTTAGTTTCGCCTTTTTGAAGACTAGTTAAAGATTCGATATTAATTTCTTCAGCATCATCAGTATTAGTAATAATAACTGGGCTGATAGTAGATTTTACTTTTGAATCGATCGTATCGATATCAAATTTTAATAATTCTTGTCCTTTTGTAACTTTATCACCAGTATTTACAAGTGCTTCAAATCCTTCTCCACCTAGTTGAACTGTTTCTAATCCAACGTGAACTAAAACTTCAAGTCCATTTGCTGCTTTAACACCTACAGCGTGATTTGAAGGTTTGAATACATTAACAACTTCACCGTCAAAAGGAGCTACTACAATACCTTCTGCAGGTTTGATACCAAACCCTTCACCCATCATTTTTTGAGCGAATACCGGATCAGGTATATCTTCTATTGCTACATACTCACCTGAAATTGGTGCAAATACTTCTACATTTACGTCTTTTGTCTTGTTACCGCCAAATAATTTTTTAAACATGTTAATCGTCTCCCCTGTTATTTAAAATGATGTACTAAATCTCCGTATCCTAATTCTTCTAACTTTTCATACGGGATAAATTGAACTGCTGCAGAATTGATGCAATATCTTAATCCACCAGCTTCTTTAGGTCCATCGTTGAACACGTGACCTAAATGACTGTTAGAATCTTCTGAGCGTACTTCAGTTCTAACCATGCCATGTGTTTTATCCACTAGCTCAATAACTTCTTCGTCATTTAACGCTTTAGAAAAGCTAGGCCAACCGCAATCTGATTCAAATTTTTCTTCAGATGTAAACAATGGTTTTCCGGATAACTTATCTACATATATACCTTTATCAAAATGATTCCAATATTCATTTTGAAAAGGTGGTTCAGTACCATCTTGTTGTGTTACAAGGTATTCCATTTCATTTAATTCGTCTTTTGATTTTTTTAACACTTTAATTCCCCCAATGTTTTTCTATAAAAGCTTTACGACCAGAACCTTGTTGATAACCTTGATAATGAGCCGGGTTCTTCAAATAATAATCTTGATGATGTTCTTCGGCTGGATAGAAATTCTTATAAGGTTTCACTGGTGTAATTACGGGTTTATCAAAAATTTGTCTTTCATTTAGTTCGTCTATTTTATTTAAAGCTACTTTCTTTTGATTTTCATCATGATAGAAAATTACAGGTTCATAACTCTCTCCTCTATCGAAGAATTGCCCTTTATTATCAGTAGGATCAAAAGTTTTGAAATATATATCAAGAATAGCTTCGAAATCAGTTATATTCTCATCATATTCAATTTGAACAGCTTCAACATGTCCAGTTTGATTTGTACATACCTCTTCATAAGTAGGATTTTCAACATGACCACCGCTATAACCAGAAGTCACTTCTTTAATGCCAGGGTATTCGTTGAATGGTTTAACTAAACACCAAAAACATCCACCCGCTAAAGTTGCATATGCCATTGTTGCGCCTCCCTTGTTGATTTACTTTAACTTAATATCAAAATACCATTTTTTTGCCGAAATATCTAACGTTTGAATTTGGATTGCGTCAACATTATCGATATCTATCTTATCTAAAGATAAATATATAGTTTCTTCTTTTGGATCGATATTTATATATTCTGGTAAATCACTATACTTTTTAATTTGAGATAATACAAAAGGATTTGAAATATTTAATTTACCAATATCTATTGATTGTATTTTAAATTTAATAGTATCTTTATTTACTTTTGTAGGTATTGTATCTAACTTAATGTTAATATCCCTATTTAAAACTTGAGTCGTCGTATTAAAAATTAAGTCATTCTCCGTTATTTCTGTTTCGATGTCATAATCTTTTAAAGTCGCATTCATAAGAGATTGTAATTCTGCATTATTAAAAGAAACAGTGAAATCTTTGGACGTCTGTTCATTTGATTCATTTACAGGTTTAGATGAATCAGTTATTGAAGTGAACACATAAATAATCGCTATAAGTATTAGAACAATAAGAATAGTAAAAGCATAAAACCAAAAGCGATTATTCATCCAATTTTTATTTTCCATAATAAAACACGCCTATAGCACCTTCACCTGTATGTGTAGAAACAACTGGTGTCGTAATTGCTGTATCAAAGTTATGAATATCTTTTTTTTCTTTAATTGAATTCATTAATTTATTCACCAAATCTTCTGCATTTGCATCAGCTATACCGACTTTGATGATTTCTTTAGTTTCTAAGAATACATCTAACTCTTTAAGTAAAAATTTAACGACAGCGTTTTGAGTGCGAGCATTATGAATCATTTCTATCTTTCCGTTAATGAGTTCGCCAATAGGTTTAATGTTCATCAATGAACCTAATAAAGCTTTAGCTTTACCTATTCTTCCACCTTTAACTAAATTATCTATATTACCGATAACAACAAATAAACGCATGTTAGATTTCATATTTTCATGTTCTTTAACAATTTCTTCTGATGTATAGCCTTCGCTAATTAATTCAACAATCTCTTCTGCTTGAAATCCATATGCTAAAGAAATGTATTTACTATCGATAAC
>X87_Garden_Dormouse__coassemble_33_pt1 | contig 36267 bp, 34 predicted proteins | sample X87_Garden_Dormouse__metabat2_low_PE_004 | metagenome-assembled genome bin X87_Garden_Dormouse | reverse complement strand
TGAAAGATAAACTATCATTAGAGATTGATATAAATCCTCAAATGATGATGTAGAAGTTATATATAGCACCAATTAACTCCTCTAACTTTAAAATAAGCTAGAGGGGTTAAATCGATTATTTAGAACTTACTTCTTCTAATTCCTGCCAATCATAATCATGATTTAATATTTGTTCCCTTTCTTTTTCAGAAATTTTATCGTCAGGTTCTCCACCTTTTGGATAAAATTTTTCTTTTGATTTATTTACAAACTCTGGTCTATCTTGCGTCAATATATAAGCAGTTATGTCTGAAGCTTCTTGTTTGCTCAACGTTCCTTCTTCACCAAAAGGCATATTATGGTAAATGAAGTCATACATTTTTGAAAATCTACTCATACCTGCACCAGTATTAAATGAGTCTGGTCCCCATAACGATGGTCCTGTAAATGGGGCACTCGATGAACCATTGCCATGACAAGATAAACAATTATTTCTATCGAATGCCTCTTTTCCTTTATCTACATTAGGTTCAGGTATATTTTTTGCTTGTTCTATCTCTGGTGCTTCAGATTTTTTAATGTCTTCACTAATAAAATCTAAATAAGCTACCATTGCTTTCATTTCCTCACTATTTTCTTTGATAGGTTTTCCATTCATACTCCTAGCAAAACATCCATTAATTCGCTCTTTAAGTGAAACATCTCTACCTTCACGGTCTCTGTATTGTGGGTATTTTTTAGAGACACCTTCTAGAGAAAGAGCATTTCCATTTCCTCCTTGAGCATGACAACTCGTACAAGCTAATTTGTTTCCAACATGCTCAGGCATTTTAGAGTTGGTATAAATCATTAATTCTTCCCCTTTACGTAATAACTTTCCTTTTTCAGTGTTAGGATCAGTCGTCCGAACTGATTTTACTGAACTTTCTTTTTCTGATTTTTTTTCGTCGTTAGAACATGCAGTAATTAAGATCAAAACAAATAAAATTAAAGTTCCAAATATAATTTTATTATATTTCATTTAACCCCCTCCTTAATTGTATGCAATTTTAGTATACAATACAGAGTGCAATAATTTGACTAAATTGTATTTTTACATTTTGAAATAATTTTATTTAATTCCATTGTTTATTTCAATATATATTTATTGAATAAAACAATAATGATATTTAGGTTATCCTAAAATATGTTTGACTAACATAATAAAAAAAGTTACGATTGTTTGAGAATGTGGGGTGTATAAAATTAGATTTAAAAATTATAATAAAATAAATAAAAATGTGGATAAAAGTATTTTATTTTGTTATTTAATATTGGGGATTATAGGAATTATATTTATTTACAGCGCAAGTATGGTTCCTGCACGAATGGGTTCATTAACAAATGGAAATATAATTAATAGTAATCATTTTATGGTCAGGCAATCTATATTTTTATTTGTAGGTACTTTAATTGTTCTATTTATTGCTTATTTTGTGGACATTGATGCTTTAAAAGCGAAAGCATTTCAACAATTTATTATTATCGGTGTCATCATTTTACTTATTATTACCTTGATTTTAGGAAGTGAAATTAATGGTTCTAAAAATTGGCTTAATTTAGGTTTTTTCAGCATACAATCTTCAGAATTTCTAAAGTTAGCCTCTATCATATATCTTTCATACATAATCGATAAAAAAATGTCCCAAGCAAGGATATATAACATTAAAACTTTATTACCCCCATTGTTTATGCTAGGTTTTGGTTTAGTTTTAATCTTAGTTCAAGGTGATTTAGGCGGCACAATATTAAATATTGGTATTATATTGTTTATTTTAATGTATTCAGATATAAAAAATATTGTGAAAGTTCAATTATTCGGTTCGATTTCACTGCCATTTGTAATTTATTTAATTTATACATTAATATTTGATACAAAAAATACATACAGATTGAATCGAATTAAAGTAATCATGGAACCATTTAAATATGAAAATGGTGAAGGTTATCAATTATCTAATTCTTTATTAGCAATTGGTAATGGCGGCGTTACTGGTCAAGGTATGGGGAACGGCATTATGAAATTAGGTTATTTACCTGAACCACACACAGATTTTATATTTTCAGTTTTAGCTGAAGAAGCAGGTTTAATAGGGGTTATCGCAGTTATAGCATTATATATGTATATAACATTTAAAGGGATTATATACGCTAATACGACTAAAAATAATTACTACAAAATAATTTGTATAGGTGTAGTTAGTTATTTATTTTTACAAGTATTCATTAATTTAGCTGGAATATCAGGAATAATACCTTTAACAGGTGTTACACTTCCTTTATTAAGTTATGGAGGTTCTTCTCTTTTAAGTATCAGTGTTGCTTTCGGGCTATTACTCGCTACTACTAAAAAGATAAATATGGAAAAAGATTTAGAAACTGATAAATAGGGAGCGAAAACATGAAATTAACAAGAAAAGGTAAAATTGTCATAGCATTGTTTATCATCTTGGTTATAGGATCAACAATAACGATTTATGTAAAATCAAGACTGAACCAATTCAATGTTAATGTTCAAGAAAAGATAGGCACTAAAGAAGAACAAAAAGAATCCGTAGATAAAATTAAAAATAAAAAACCTTTATCAATTGCAATTTTTGGTGTTGATACTGATGAAAAAAGAGACGAAGAAAATATAGGGCAAAGAACTGATTCGATGTTGATTGCATCAGTTAATCCTAAAGAAGAAACTACAAAGCTTTTAACATTACCTAGAGATACAAACGTTTATATTAATGATATAGATAGAAACGAAAAAATAGCACATGCCTATGCATATGGAGGCGCTAAGACAGCAATAGATACAATCAAGAATAATTTTGACATACCAATAGATGGCTATATAACAATTGATATGGATGGGTTCGAAGAAATTATAGACATTATTGATGGTATAGAAGTTACAAGCAATGCTTCATTTTCTTTTAATGGATCAACATTTAAAGAAGGAAAGAAAACTAATCTTAACGGCAAACAAGCACTTGATTATGTTAGAAGTAGGAAACAAGAGGGTGCTGGTGGAGATGAAGGTAGAACAGCGAGGCAAAGACAAGTTATTGAAGCTGTGTCACAAAAAGTGACGAAAAGTAAAAATGTTATAACATTAAATAAAATTTTAAAAGCAAGCGAAAAAAATGTTAAGTCGAATTATTCGGCAGGAGATTTTAAAAATTTATATGAAAGCTATAAAAAAGGTGCAAATCATATTGATAAATTGTCATTAGATGGAATGAATCAAATAGAAGATGATGGTATATGGTATTTTGAACCTGACGAGCAATCTAAGAAAACTATAATAGAAGAATATAAAACCAATTTACAAATAGATACATAATGGTATTTGTATAAAGTGTTTTTAAAATTTTAAAAAGGCAGTTATAGCTGTCTTTTTTATTTGTTTTAAGTTATAATTATACGATGAGTTTTTATAAAGGAGCGATAGATATGGCTGTAAAACCACTTGTTACTGCCCCCAATCCAATTTTAAATAGAGAAGTTAAAGATGTCGTAAATTTTGATGAATCAATAAAGCAATTAATTGCTGATTTAGAAGATACAATGTTTGATAATGATGGTGTTGGAATTGCCGCGCCACAAATTGGTGTTGATTTAAAAGTTGCGCTTGTTGATATGGAGCAAGATGGTATTTTGCAGCTTATAAACCCAACTATTTTAACACAATCTGAAAAAACTGAAACAGATGTAGAAGGTTGTCTCAGCGTTCCGGGTGTTTATGGTGAGGTTGAAAGAAGTGTCATGATTACTGTTAAGAGTAAAGATTTAAATGGTAATGATGTAGAATTAACTGCATATGATGATATTGCGAGAATTATTTTACACGAGATTGATCATTTATATGGTGAGTTGTTTACAGATAAAATGACGAGAGAAGTTAGTGAAGAAGAGTTAGAGGAGATGTATAAGGATGAGTAAAATTGTTTTTATGGGTACGCCTGATTTTTCTACAGGTGTGTTAGAGATGCTTATTCAAGAGTATGATGTAATTGCAGTTGTAACACAACCAGACCGTCCTGTTGGCAGAAAGAAGATACTAACACCACCGCCAGTTAAAAAGGTAGCATTAGAACATAATATACCTGTATATCAACCTGAAAAACTGAATAATTCTTCTGAATTAGAAGAAATCATTAACTTAAAACCTGATTTAATCGTGACAGCTGCATTTGGCCAATTATTACCTAAATCTTTGCTTGATGCGCCAAAACATAAAGCAATCAATGTGCATGCTTCATTGTTACCTAAATATAGAGGTGGCGCGCCAATTCATTATGCTGTAATGAATGGAGAGAAAAAAACAGGAATTACGATTATGTACATGGCAGAAAAATTAGATGCAGGAAATATTATTAGTCAAGACGAAGTTGAAATACTTGAAAATGACACAGTAGGAGAAGTTCACGATAAACTAGCAACACTTGGGACAGAATTGTTGAAGAAAACTTTACCTACTATTTTTAATGGTACTAATGATAGCATTGTTCAAGACGACAGTTTAGCTACATTTGCATCGAATATTTCTAGAGAAGACGAACGAATTGATTGGACTAAAGATGCTCAAACAATTCACAATCACATTCGTGGATTATCACCTTGGCCGGTTGCTTATACGACTATGGACGGTAAAAACTTAAAGCTATGGCGTAGTGAAATCGTTGAGAATGTCAAAGGTGAACCAGGTGAAATCATTGAAACGACTAAAGATGCAATTATTGTTGCGACTGGTTCCGAAGATGGCGTTGCTTTAACTGAAATACAATTAGCAGGTAAAAAACGTGTAAAGACACGTGATTATATAAGCGGATTACAATCCAAAATTGATGGGACAAAATTAATATGATGAATAATAATGTAAGATATGTTGCTTTAACGATATTAGACGACGTACTAACAGGTGAAGCATACAGTAATCTACAGCTTAATGAAGCAATTAAAAATGAAGCTGTATCAAAAAAAGATATAGGCTTATTAACTGAGCTTGTATATGGAACAATACAAAGAAAAATCACTTTGGAATATTTAATAGAGCCTTTTATACAAACTAAATTAAAAGGTTGGATGAAACGTTTATTAATCATGAGCGCGTATCAATATGTTTATTTAGATAAAGTGCCAGATCATGCAATTATTAACGAAGCCGTAAACATAGCAAAAAATCGTGGTGACCTGCATAATAGTAAAGCTATAAACGCTATACTTAGAAGTTTCATGGCAGCACCTTTGAGAACATTTGATGAAATTAAACATGATGACAAAAGGTTATCAGTTGAAGCTAGTGTGCCTCTATGGTTAACAAAACATTGGATTACTCATTTCGGTTATGAAAAAACAAAAGAAATGTGTTTATTAAGTTTAACGCCTCCTGATACAACGGTAAGAGTGAATACGACAAGAATTACAGTTTCAGAAGCTATTGAAAGATTGGAAAGTAACGGTTATACTGTCGAATTAGATAAAGATATTGAACGTTGTTTGCACATTAAAGGTGAACCAATAGTGAACGATCGATTATTTAAAGACGGACTTCTTTCAGTTCAAGATAAAAGTTCAATGTTCGTAGCTGAAATAATGAATGTTAAAGAAGGTAGTACTGTATTAGATGCTTGTAGTGCACCTGGAGGAAAAACGTGTCATATAGCTGAAATGCTTAACCAAACTGGTCAAGTTGATGCTTATGATATTCATCCACATAAAATCGATTTGATTGATTTTAATGTTAAAAAGTTAAGACTTAAAAATGTAAATACTGATGTTCATGACGCTACGCAACCATTTAATCAAACTTATGATTATATTTTAGTTGATGCGCCATGTAGTGGGTTTGGGGTAATGAGAAGAAAACCTGAAATCAAATATGAAAAAACATCAAAAGATGTAGAAGCATTATGGCATTTACAATTGGAAATTTTAGAAAATGCAAGTAAATCTTTAGCACCTGGTGGAGAACTTGTTTATTCAACATGTACGATTGAACAAATGGAAAATGAAAACGTTGTTTATTCATTTTTAAAAGCTAATAAAGACTTTGAATTCTCGACTTTTATAGACCCAAGAACCAATCAAGAAACGAAAACGTTACAATTACTCCCTCAAGATTATAATTCTGATGGATTCTTTATTACTAAAGTGAAAAGAAAGGAAAGATAATATGCCCGCGATACAGAAAAAGCGTAATAAATTTATGCCTAACTTTGAAAGACCTTCAATATATTCTTTACAGTTGGGAGAATTGGAAGATTGGTTAGTAGAACAATCAGAACCAAAATTTAGAGCAAAACAAATTTTTGATTGGCTGTATGTAAAAAGAATAAATTCTTTTAGCGAAATGACAAATTTATCAAAAGAATTAAGAGAAAAATTAGCTCAATCATTTGAAATCACTACATTAGAAGTAGCAGTTAAACAAGAAAGTAAAGATGGCACGATAAAATTTTTATTTGAGCTTCAAGATGGGTACACAATTGAAACAGTTTTAATGAGACATGAGTATGGTAATTCCGTTTGTGTAACGACTCAAGTAGGTTGTCGTATCGGTTGTACATTCTGTGCATCATCTATAGGTGGATTAAAACGTAACTTAGAAGCGGGAGAAATTGTATCTCAAGTTCTAACAGTACAAAAAGCACTTGATGAAACTGATGAGAGAGTAAGCCAAGTTGTTATTATGGGTATTGGTGAACCATTTGAGAACTATGATGAAATGATGGGCTTCTTAAAAATTATTAACCATGACAAAGGTTTAAATATTGGTGCGCGTCACATTACAGTTTCAACTTCAGGTATCATTCCAAAAATTTACGATTTCGCAAATGAATCATTACAAATTAACTTTGCTTTAAGTTTACATGCTGCTGATAATGAAACACGTTCAAGATTAATGCCAATTAACAGAGCATATGATTTAGATAAATTAATGGAAGCTATTGAATATTACGTAGAAAAAACTAATCGTCGTATAACATTTGAATATGGTTTATTTGGAGGCGTGAATGACCAAGTTCATCATGCGAGACAACTAGCAGAAATGATTAAACATTTAAATTGCCATGTGAATTTAATTCCAGTAAATCATGTACCAGAGCGCGACTATGTTAAAACAACAAAAGAAGATATCTTTAAATTCGAAAATGAATTAAAAAGAAGAGGTATCAATGCTACAATTAGACGTAACCAAGGTGCAGACATTGATGCTGCATGCGGACAATTAAGAGCAAAAGAGCGAAAAGAAGAAACGAGGTAACAAATCATGGAAGCACGTTTTTTTACAGATGTCGGTCAATTTCGGGAACAAAATGAAGATGCAGGTGGAATCTATGTAAACCAGACTGGTCAAGAATTACTTGTAATTTGTGATGGAATGGGAGGCCACGCTGCAGGAGAAGTTGCAAGTCAATTTGTGAATGATTCACTTAAAGAAAGATTCGAAAATGAAAATTATATTGAATTTGAACAAGCTGAAGCATGGTTGAAATCGAACTTATCAGAAATCAATAGACATTTATATAACGAATCGATGAGCCACGATGCATATAGAGGCATGGGAACTACATGTGTTTGTGTATTAATTTACGAAAAAGATGTCGTAGTGGCAAATATTGGTGATTCACGTGCTTACTTGATTAATAATCGAGAAATGATGCAATTAACAGATGATCATACATTTGTTAATCATCTTGTTTCGATTGGAGAAATAACAAAAGAAGAAGCATTTACTCATCCACAAAAAAATATTATTACTAAAGTTATGGGTACAGATAAACGTGTTATCGCCGATGTATTTTATTTTAATACTAAATTCTACGATTATTTATTATTAAATTCAGACGGTTTAACAGATTATTTACATGAAAATGATGTTCAAGAAATTATCATGTCTCATGAAGGAACAGTTGATGAAATAGGTAAAGATTTGATAGACGCTACCATTAACGCCGAAGGGAAAGATAATATTTCACTTATATTATGTCCATTCGAAGGTGGAAAAATATGATAGGTCGCATAATCGCCGGTCGCTATGAGTTTGTGAAGTATTTAGGTGGCGGTGGTATGAGCAATGTTTATTTAGCAAAAGATAATATATTAGATCGTAAAGTTGCAGTAAAGGTTATCAATATACCGCCTTATGAAAAAGAAAAAACTGTCGAACGTTTCGAAAGAGAAGTTCAAAACACAACAATCTTAAGCCACAATAATATTGTGAACGTCTTAGATGTTGAAGAAGATGATAATTGTTACTATTTAGTAATGGAATATATAGAAGGACCAACTTTGAAAGAATATTTAATTAAAGAAGGTCGATTATCTGCTGAAGAAGCGATTGAAATGACGCTTCAAATATTAAAGGGTATTGCTCATGCACATCATCACCGAATTATCCATCGCGATATAAAACCACAAAATATTTTAATGACTCAACATGGCACTTTAAAAATATTAGATTTTGGAATTGCTAGAGCTTTAAGTGAAACAGCATTAACTGAAACCAACCATGTAATGGGATCGGTACAATATTTGTCTCCTGAACAAGCTAAAGGTCAATCTACAGATGAATCTTCAGATATATACTCAATCGGTATTGTACTTTATGAATTACTAACTGGTCATCCACCTTTTAGTGGAGAAACGCCAGTTAGTGTGGCAATTAAACATATTCAAGAAGAAATACCATCTGTGAAAGAAGAACGACCATCTATCCCACAAAGCGTTGAAAATGTAATAATGAAAGCAACTCAAAAGGAAAAAGCTTTAAGATATCGAGATACAGACGAGATGTATTTTGATTTACAGACAGCTTTGGATGATGAAAGAAAAGATGAAACGCCAAGATATAATACAAATTCTGAGACAAAGACGATACCAGTTGTTAAATCAGAAAGTTCCAATGAACATACAAAAGCTGTACCTGTTGCTTCGGCGTCTAACAGTCAGACTAATTCAGCTCAAAACAATGAAAGTAGTAAACCAAAACGTAAAAAGAGCAAATGGTTGATTATATTTGTTCCGATTTTATTAGTGTTCATGCTTTTAGGCGCTATTGGTTTTGCTTTGACTGCTCCTAAGTATGAAGATGTACCAAATTTACTTGGTAAATCTAGAGGTGAAGCAATGGCGCTAATAGATGAAAAAGGTCTGAGAAAAGGCAAAATTACAGAAGATTTCAGTAATAATTTCAAAGAAGGCGAAGTAATGAAAGTTTCGCCAAAAGTAGGAACAAGAGTTAAAGAAATGACTAAAGTTGATTTAGTGATTTCTAAAGGTATAGAAACTTTTACAGTCGAAGACTATATTGGGAAATCTAGTGAAGAAATTAAAGAAAAACTAGAGAAAAGCGGTTTTGATTCTGTAAGAATAAAAGAGGAATATGATAGTGCTACTGAAGGGTCTATAATTAATCAAAGTATTGAGCCAGGCAGTAAAGTTGTGCCTAAAGATACCACGATTATTTTAACTAAATCTATTGGTGTTGAACAAGCTTTTGTAAAAGATTATACAGGTGAAAATATAGATACTGCTAAATCTGAATTAGAGGATTTAGGATTTAAAGTAGAAACTAAAGAAGTAGATTCTAAAAAGTCAAAAGACACTATCGTTAAACAGTCATATAAAAATGTACAATTACCTGTAGATTCAACAATATACTTTAATATATCTAATGGTAAAAAAGAAAAATCGGATTCAGATGAAGAAAATTCAAAAGATGAAGACAAAGATGATGAAGATAGTTTAAGTGATAAAACGTATAATCAAACAGTTTATATACCTTTTACAGGTTCTGATAGTAAAAAAGGTCAAAAAGTAGAAATATTTATTAAAGATAAATCACATAAAATAAAAGATGCTACTGAAACTTTCACTATTAAAAAAGATACAACCAAAACTTTAAATTTCGTAATACCTGAAGATGAATCAGCAGAGTATCGTGTTGTAGTAGACGGCAAAGAAATAGAAAGTAACGAGATTGATTATGATGATTTCTAAAACATTTAAATTTTAAAATGTCCAAGACATTTATAAGTAGTAAAAGTTCTGTTATTAAGGATTTTTACTACTTTTTTTATTAGGGGAATTAACGAATTTAAAAAATAATTGATTTCAGCAGTTGTTATTAGTAAAATTTAGAAAACGGTTATGAGGTGAATGAAAATGTTGCCATATGTATCAATATTTGAATATATTCATAAACAAGTTGAACATAATATAAATACACAAGAATCTATACTTGAAGTATACAAAGAGTATGAAAATATAGTGAACTCACCTCAACTAACAGATAAAGTGTTTATCGAAGTGATTAATAATTATTTCTATGATGCAAACATAAAGTATAGTAGCTTAACAGCCTTGAAAGAACAAAAGCAACAAGTTGGATTTAAAGTAAGAGCTACTAAAGATGGTTTAATTGTCACTGAAGTAACGGATGACTTGAGATTTGTAGTAGGTGATGAAATTACAGCTCTTTCTGGAGATGGAATTGAATATTGTCGAAAAAGATATCATCGTATTTTAGGTGAGGAACCTTATCATCGTGAAGATTGGCATCATATTTTAACATTGCAAAATGATGTTGATATAAATAGAAGTCATCAATCTTACCATTTCGAATTAAAAAAGTATATATTCAAAGAAGAGGCACAAATTCGAATTTATGAAAGAGATGAAATTCCAATTGTAAATATTAAAGGTAATATTTCATTTGAACAAACAATTGATGCATTATATCAATTATCAAAAATTAAAAGTTCTCGAATCATATTTGACGTAAGAAATGCGAATTTCGACAGATTAAGCATCGCTGAATTTTTAATACCACATTTTTATGAGGTTGGCTTACGCTCGCAAGTTGGAACTAATGAAGCGCAAGTTGAAACTACAATTGAAAAACATACAAATTTATTTATAAGAAAACTTGAAAAGCTGTATAAAGAGTCTGAAGAAATGAATGAACAAGCTTTTTATCAAAATATTATCGATCAAACAGAAGGAAATTGGCAATATTTTGATGATAATCAAATTGAATTCACAGGACTAAGTCGCTTTGAAGATATAACAATTATAATAGACAAAGATACAGAGATGGCTGCAGAATGGTTTGTTCAAAAAGTTCAAAATTCAAACATAGTTAACGTAATTGGTAGACCTACAAAAGGTGATTTATCATATATGGATTTGGTTGAGGAGAAGATAGACCAACGTTTTCTATTAAGCTATCCTGTTTATAATCTAAAAAGAAAAAATTATGATTCAATGGTCTATCCAAATGAGCTCATTGAATGGTCAAAAAGACACGCATTATATGATTACGATATTAAATTTGCTATTAATAATAGATGTTAATTGATTATTTCGTCAGAAAATGAAATAATATGAAAGTATATGAAATTTACAATAATTTAGGGGGCAATCATATTTATGGGTAAGAATATACCAAGAGAACGAGGTCTTGATAATACTATTACAGTATTGAAAGAAGCGTACGAATATGTACCAAATAGACTTGAAAAACATAACACAAATATTTTTGAATTAAGAGCATTAGGTGGACGTAGAACTGTCGTAATAAGTGGTAAAGAAGCTGCTGAATTATTCTATAATAATGATTTAATTGAAAGACAAGGAACACTACCTAAACGTATTGTAAATACTTTGTTTGGTAAAGGTGCTATACATACTACTGGCGGCAAAAAACATATTGATCGTAAAGCACTATTTATGTCTTTAATGACTGAAGAGAACTTAGAGTATTTAAGAGAACTAACACGTAATCATTGGTTCATGAATACTGAGCGTATGGAAAGAATGGACGAAGTGAATGTTTATAAAGAATCGATCTTAATGCTAACAAAAATTGGCTTTAGATGGGCTGGTATTATTGCTTCTCCTGAAGAAATCGAACAATGTGCAGCAGATATGGATACAATGATTGATTCATTTAAAAATATCGGCACAGTATTTAAAGGATATAGAGAAGCTAAACAAGCAAGAGATCGTGTAGAGACTTTCCTTGAAAATCAAATTATTGCTGTTCGTGAAGGTAAAATAAACCCACCACAAGGTACAGCATTATACGAATTTAGTCATTGGGAAGATTTCGAAGGTAACTTAATGGATTCTAGATTATGTTCTATTGATTTAATGAACGTTGTTCGTCCATTAGTTGCGATTAACCGTTTTGTAAGCTTTGGTGTAAAAGCTTTCCATGATTATCCTGGTGAAGCAGAACGCGTCTTTAATAATGAAGATGACTACGCTTATAAATTTATCCAAGAAGTTAGAAGATTCTATCCATTCGTACCTTATTTACCAGGTAAAGCTGCGGTAGATATTGATTTTGAAGGTTATACAATCGAAAAAGATACTTTCTTAGTATTAGATATTTACGGTACATTACACAGAGAAGGTCTATGGGAAAATCCTGAAAGATTCTATCCTAACCGCTTTAACGATTGGGACGGTAGTCCATTCGACTTAATTCCGCAAGGTGGCGGAGATTATTACACAAATCACCGTTGTGCTGGTGAATGGATGACAATAATTATAATGGAAGAAACAATGAAATATTTCGCTCAAAATATTTCTTACGATGTTAAAAAAGATCAAGATACGTCTGTTAATTTAAATAAATTACCTGGTCGTGTTGTTGACGGAATGATTATCACAAATGTTAACGCACTAGTTAACCGTAACGTATAAAATGAAAGTGATTTTATAAATGATAATGTATATGAGGCTGAGACATTTATTTTATGTCCTAGCCTCATATTTTTTCATAAATTAAATAGAAAAATAAGGTATTATGAGAATTTTTTATTCAATTTTTGGTATGATAGGAAGTAAGAGGTGATAGCTTGGTTAACTGTTTAGTTGTAGATGATGATCGATTTATTTTGAATGATTTAAAAAGAGAAATAGAGCGTGAAAATATACATGTTATTACGAGTTTAAATGGAGAAGAAGCTTTAGATGTTGTAGAGCATCAACATATAGATATTGCTGTTGTCGATATTATGATGCCAGGTATTGATGGGTTTGAACTTTGTAAAATGCTAAAAGACAGCTTTGATGTACCAGTCATTATGTTAACTGCTCGGGATGAACTTAGTGATAAAGAAAATGCATTTTTAGCTGGTACGGACGATTACGTTACTAAACCATTTGAAATGAAAGAATTAATTTTTAGAATTAAAGCTGTTCTTAGAAGGTTTCAAATTAATACTTCTAACGAATTGAAAATAGGCAATACTACAGTTAATTCTATCGATATGGAAATAACCATTAATCAAAAATCAATGCTACTACCCAAAAAGGAATTTACACTATTAGATTATTTAATGAGAAACAAAGATAAAGTGTTACAAAGAGAACGCATTATAGAAGTTGTTTGGGGATTAGATTTCGAAGGTGATGAAAGAACGTTAGATGTTCATGTTAAACGTTTAAGAAAAAGACTTGAAAAATTAAATAGCGACGTGCTTATTAAAACTGTAAGAGGTGTTGGTTATAAGGTGGTGCTAGAAGGTGAAGTTTAAATCATTAGCTCAGCGTATCACCATTTATACGATTGTAGTAATGATAATAAGTTCTGTTCTTGGATTCGTTTTAACCAATATTTATTATCATATAGATTTGAAAAATAAAAACGACCAAAAAGTCATGCAAACTTTAAAAAAAGTACAAAAATATATTGATGATGATGAAGGTGTATCTTTGGATACATATTTAAATCACGTCAGTGATTTGCATTATCAAGCCATTCTATATGATGAAAAACAAAAAGCTACTTACTATGGTGATTCATTTAGGAAATTTAATTTAGACAAAGGTGAAGTTACGAAAGTTTTAGATGGTAAAGATTATCATGGAATAAAACAAAGACCATTTAATATTTTTATAACAGGCTTTTTTGACAATGAAACGAGGAATACAGTAGGTCTTAAAATCAATCATAATGGAGAACATTATGCCTTATTCATGAGACCAAGCGTAGGGACGATGTTAGGTGAATTTAGAGTATTCTTAGCGATATTACTTGTTTTATTAATTATAATTTCACTCATACTAGTTATGTTCTCTAGCTATTCGTTAACAACGCCAATTAGAAGGTTGATGCGAACAACTAAAGCTATAGGTAAGGGTAATTTTGATGTTGATATTAAAGTAACTCGTGATGATGAAATTGGGGTACTTCAACAAAGGTTTATAAGGATGAGAGATGAATTAAAACAACTAGATACAATGCGTCAATCTTTCGTTCAAAATGTATCCCATGAAATTAAATCACCATTACAATCAATTTTAAGCTTACTAAGAGAACTTGAACATGAAGAAAACGCAGATAAGAGAACTCAAATTATTGAAGATATTTATAGCAGAGCTTATAGATTGAGTAATTTGACGAAGCAACTGTTATTGTTATCTGAATTAGATAACAGTGAACATTTAACTTTTGATGATGATATAGAGCTAGATAAGTTATTAAAAGACATAGTGAGAAATTTAAATTATTTTATTGATGAAAAAGATATGTCAGTTATGTTTGATTTAGAAGAAATAAATATTAAAGGGAACTCTAAGTTGCTATATCAAGCATTTTATAATATTTTAAACAATGCTATTAAATATTCACCAGAATTTAGTATGATTCAAATTAAATTATTTTATGATGAAAACAAAACGTATGTTTCTATCATCGATGAAGGTTTCGGCATGTCACCAGAACAACTATCACAAATAAAAGATAGATTTTATAAAGGTGATCAATCACATAATATCCATGCAGACAGCAATGGTTTGGGATTATCTATAGTAGAATCAATTATTCAATATCATGATGCAGATATCGATATAAAAAGTGAGATTGATGAAGGAACTGAAGTCGTGGTATCGTTTAAGAAACCATAAACTTATAGTTAGCTATAATAAAAAAATAGGTAGGTGTTAAATTGAAAACAGGTCGTATAATAAAATCGATTAGCGGTGATTATTCGGTTCAAACTGAAGATGGAGTTTATATAACAAAAGCTAGAGGTTTATTTCGTAAAAAGAAAACATCACCAACAGTTGGGGATATTGTTGATTTTCAAGTAGAGAATGAAACCGGTGGCTATATTCAACATATTCATGAAAGAGAGAATATATTACTAAGACCTCCTGTGTCGAACATTAATAAAGTAATTGTAGTGATGAGCGCAGTAGAACCAGAACTGAGTCAACAGCTTTTGGACCGTTTTTTAGTCGTAGTTCATTCATATAATATTTCACCAGTCATATGTGTCACAAAAAAAGACTTGGCTACTGATAAACAAAGCGCACAGATTAAACAGTTGTTAAATGAATATAAAATGATTGGCTATGAAACAATTTTTGTCGGTAATGACGATGATTTGTCATTAACAATCAAACCGCTCATAAAAGGTATTATCGTCTTAAGTGGTCAGTCAGGTGTAGGAAAGTCATCTATGATGAATCGATTATTTGAAGACTTAAATATTGAAACAAACAAGATTTCTAAAGCATTAAATAGAGGAAAACATACTACTAGACATGTCGAACTTTTTGAAATGGAAGATGGATTTTTGGCTGATACTCCAGGGTTTAGTGCATTGGATTTTTCTCATATTGAAAAAGAAGATTTAACAAATTATTTTCCTGAATTTGAAGAAGTAAAATCAGAATGTAAATTTAGAAATTGTACACATATTAACGAACCAAAGTGCGCAGTTAAAACTTTAATCGAAGAAAGAGAATTTTATAAAACGAGATATAATCATTATGTAGCGTTATTCGAAGAAATACAAAATAGAAAGGTAAGATATTAATGGTCAAAATAGCACCGTCACTATTAGCATGTGATTTTTCAATTTTAAAAGAAGAAGTAGATAAAGTTCGTGAAAGTGGAGCAGATATATTACATTTTGACGTGATGGATGGACAATTTGTTCCTAACATTTCAATAGGGTTACCAATACTAGAATCATTAAGAAAAATAACTGATATGACGATTGATACACACTTAATGATTGAAGATCCAGAACAAATGATTGATTTATTCTGTGAAGCTGGTAGTGACATGGTTTCAGTTCATTATGAAGCAACACCGCATATCCATAGAGCTATTCAACAAATAAAGTCACATGATAAATTAGCTGGAGTCGTTATCAACCCAGGAACGCCTGTGCAGTTAATAGCTCAAATATTACAAGATGTTGATTTTGTATTAATCATGACAGTTAATCCTGGGTTTGGTGGCCAATCATTCATAGAAACAACTTTAGATAAAATAGAATGGTTAAATGAGTACAGACAAGAACACGGTTTAAACTTTGAAATAGAGGTCGATGGTGGTATCAACGAAACCACAAGTGCTCAATGCATAGATAAGGGCGCTGATATATTAGTAGCAGGATCTTATTATTTTAAACATGATGATTATAAGCAACCTGTACTTAAATTAAAGGGTGATTAACTTTGAAAGTAAAATTATTATGTAGCGTAAGAAATATTCCATCTAATCTATTTGATGATAAAAATGTAGACTGGATCGGTGTAGATAGAGGCACTTTAGAGTTGGTTAACAATCAAATCAAGCCTGTATCAGCAGTTGGGGATTTTGATTCTGTTAATGAACAAGAGTTAGAACAAATAAGGAAAGCTATAGATGTTTACCCCGTCAAGAAAGAAAAAGATGATACAGATTTAGCGTTAGCAGTAAATTTAGCGGTTGATATGGGATATACTGAAATAGAAATTTATGGCGCAACAGGTGGCAGATTAGATCACTATATGGGCGCGGTTCAAATTTTAACAAAACCAGAATTTTTAAAGCAAGATTTTAAAATTTCACTTATTGATCAACAAAATCATATAAGTGTTTTAAAACCTGGGAAACACGAAATATTTAGAGTAGAAGATATGACTTATGTATCATTTGTACCTTTAAATACAGGTATTAGAATTAAATTGGATGAATTGAAATATGAATTGCCGTTTACAACACTAGATCAAGGTTCTACGTTAACCATTAGCAATGAGTTTAAAGAGGGATTGGAACGAGGTTTCGTACAAGTTGAGTTAGGAAATGTATTAATTATTCAAAGTAAAGACATATAAAAAAAGAGAACCTTCCACACAAAGGTTCTCTTTACTATATGTGACTTATATTCATTAAACGCGTGTAACTTTACCTGATTTAAGAGCACGAGCAGAAACCCATACACGTTTAGGTTTACCGTCAACTAAAATTCTAACTTTTTGTAAGTTAGCGTTCCAACGACGTTTGTTAGCATTTAATGCGTGAGAACGATGGTTACCCGTTCTAGCTTTACGACCTGTTACGAAACATTCTTTAGCCATAAATATCCTCCTTTAATGAAATATAAATACACATTTATTTACGTTTACACACTTTAATAATATAACACGCGTATTATGCCATTTCAATAACTAATTTACAAAAATAAGAAAAAATATCAACAAATTTCGCTAAAAGTATTTTAAAGTTGAGTTTATTTGTTATAATTATATCTTGTGAAAACGTTGCTTACGTAAAAACAATAAAATGATGAATTCTTGCGATTTGAATGTTATTTTAAGTATAATTAAAAAGAACATAAATAATGAAGATAAATACGTATATATTCTAGATTATTAGGAGGGACGAAATCATGACTTTAGAAATTACAAATGAGTATGGCAGTATCGATATATCAAATGATGTTATTGCAACATTAGCAGGCGGAGCTGCTGTAGAATGTTATGGTATTGTTGGAATGGCAAGTAAGCATCAAGTAAGAGATGGAATTGCTGAGATTTTAGGGCGAGATAATTACTCTAAAGGCGTTATCGTATCTCAAAATGAAGGTGTGCTTGACGTTGATATGTATATAATTGTGAGTTATGGAACTAAAATTTCAGAAATAGCAAACAATGTTCAATCTGCTGTTAAATATACTTTGGAGCAATCATTAAAATTAAAAGTCAACGCAGTAAACATATATATCCAAGGTGTTCGTGTGATTAATGATGATGAGGAAGCATAGGGAGGCAATTAGAGTATGAAAAAGATTGACGGCAAATTGTTTGCTGATATGATCGTTCAAGGATCAGATAGTTTATCAAACAATGCAGATTTTGTAGATTCTTTAAACGTATTTCCAGTTCCAGATGGTGATACAGGTACAAACATGAATTTATCTATGTCATCGGGCGCAGGTGAAGTGAAAACCCAAAACAGCGCACATATAGGAGAAGTAGGAAAAGTTTTCTCTAAAGGTTTATTGATGGGAGCGCGAGGAAACTCAGGCGTAATATTATCCCAGTTATTTAGAGGTTTTTCTAAATCAATTGAAAATGAAAATGAAATAGATGCTATACAATTTGCTAAAGCGTTCCAAGCAGGTGTTAATACAGCGTATAAAGCTGTTATGAAACCTGTTGAGGGTACAATACTAACAGTAGCAAGAGAAGCTGGTGAGGCTGCTGTAAAATCGGCTGAGACAACAGATGATATTATTACTGTAATGGAAGCGGTTATTGAATCAGGTCAAGTAGCACTAGATAATACACCAAACCAACTACCTGTACTTAAAGAAGTAGGTGTTGTCGATAGTGGTGGACAAGGTTTGATGTTTGTTTATGAAGGATTCCTTGCTACTTTAAAAGGAGAAAAAATAGCTCCAAACAGAGAAAAAGTAGATACTGACGAATTTATAAATGATGATCATGATTTTGGCGGCATTATCGATACAGAAGATATTGTTTATGGTTACTGTACAGAAATTATGGTGCGATTCGATAAAGATAAAAAACCATTTGATGAAGAACAATTTAGACAAGATATGAGTGAATTTGGTGATTCATTATTAGTTATTTCTGATGATGACATTGTTAAAGTCCATGTACACTCAGAAACGCCTGGTGAAGTGTTAACTTACGGTAGCCAATATGGTGAACTTATTAAAATGAAAATTGAAAACATGCGCGAACAACACAGAGAAGTGTTAAGAAAAAGTGCAGATAAAAAAATAAAACAAGAAAAACAAGAAGAAATTGACACTGCAGTGATTACAATTTCGATGGGTGACGGTATCACTAAATTATTTAAATCGCTTGGTGCAACTCATGTAATTAGCGGTGGACAAACTATGAATCCATCGACTGAAGACATTGTAAAAGTAGTAAAAGAATCTGGTTGTAAGAAAGCAATTATTCTACCAAATAATAAAAATATCATTATGGCAGCTGAACAAGTTGAACAATTAGTTGATATTCCAGTAGCTGTCGTTACATCTAAGACTGTATCACAAGGTTTATCAGCAATGTTAAACTTCAATTTAGAGCAGTCTATAGAAGAAAACAAAGCACAAATGGAAGATGCAATGCAATTCGTTAAATCTGGATCTGTTACTTATGCGGTAAGAGATACGAATATTGATGGTATCACAATCAAAAAAGGCGAATTCATGGGAATTAATGAAGGTAAAATTAAAGTAAGTGATTCTGATCATGTAGCCGTTAGTCAAAAGTTAATTGATGATATGCTAGATGAAGATAGTGAGATTTTAACAATCATTAAAGGTGAAGATGCAACTGACGAAGAAGTGAGTAAACTAGAAAGTTATGTTGAAGAACACTATGAAGATGTTGAAATTGAAGTACATCAAGGTGATCAACCTATTTATTCATTCTTATTCTCAGTTGAATAATTAAAAGCAATGAAGAACAACAATGTTAATAATTTGACGTTGTTGTTTTTTCTGTTTTAAAACGCTTACAAAATTTAGTAAAGTTGTTATAATGGTATGGTGAAATCAAAAGAGAAATGAGTGATAATTGATGAAATATACAAGTGTCTTTGACATTATAGGTCCTGTTATGGTTGGACCATCATCATCTCATACTGCTGGGGCAGTTAGAATCGGCTTAATAGCTAGAGGGCTTTTTAATGGGAAGCCGAAGCATGTAGATATATATTTATATGGTTCTTTTATGGAAACTTATAAAGGACATGGAACAGATGTCGCACTTGTGGGTGGTCTTTTAGGATACGATACAGACGATGATAGAATTAAAACAAGTCTAAAAGATGCAGAACAACAAGGTATTGAGGTTAATTTTATAGAGATGTTCGAAGAAAGATCACATCCTAACACTGCGATTATAAGTATGCGTAATGAAGAATTAGAAATTTCAGTAGAAGGTATTTCTATAGGTGGCGGTAAAGTTGAAATTGTTGCCATCAATGGATTTAAGATAGCAATCAGTGGTAATTATCCAGCGTTACTTGTCTTTCATAAAGATACTTTTGGGACAATTGGGAAAGTTACAAATGTCTTTGGTGAATATCGAATTAATGTTGGTAGTATGCAAGTAGCTCGTAAAGAAAAAGGTGAACTCGCTTTAATGACTTGTGAATTGGACGATGATATACCACAAGAAGTATTAAACAAAATACAAGAAATTGACGGCGTACAAACTGTGTCATTAATGGGGTAAGTTAAAAAGGAGGGTTATAATGTTTCAAAGTGTAAAAGAACTTATAGAAATATGTGAAAAAGAAAATAAAAAAATATACGAAGTTATGATCGAACAAGAAATAAGCGTAACAAAGCTCTCCAAAGAAGAAGTGTATAAAAATATGGAACGCAACCTTGATACAATGGAGAAAGCTATAGAGCGTGGTATTAATGGTGTAACTTCCACTACAGGATTAACTGGTATGGATGCTGTATTATTACAAGATTATTTAGAAAGCGGTAAATCACTTTCTGGAGACTTAATGATAGATGCTGTAAGTAAAGCAGTCGCGACTAATGAAGTAAATGCAGCGATGGGTAAAATATGTGCAACGCCAACAGCAGGGTCTGCTGGTGTAGCGCCCGGCGTATTGTTTGCATTAAAAAAACGCCTGAATCCATCAAGAGAAGATATGATTCATTTTCTATTCACAACAGGAGCATTTGGTTTTGTTGTTGCTAATAATGCTTCAATTTCTGGTGCTGCAGGCGGTTGTCAAGCTGAAGTTGGATCTGCAGCAGCAATGAGTGCAGCAGCTACAGTTGAAATGGCTGGAGGTACACCACAACAGTCTGCTGAAGCATTTGCGATCAGCCTGAAAAACATGCTTGGATTAGTATGTGATCCAGTAGCCGGTCTTGTAGAAGTACCATGTGTTAAACGTAATGCTGCTGGTGCTTCAAATGCTATTATTTCAGCTGATATGGCATTAGCAGGTGTAACGTCACGAATACCTACAGATGAAGTAATCGAAGCTATGTACAAAATAGGGCAAACAATGCCTTCAGCGCTTCGAGAAACAGGTAGAGGTGGCTTAGCAGGTACACCAACAGGTGAAAGATTGAAACAAGAAATCTTCGGAAATTCATAAACAATAAAAGTGCTATGTGAAAGGATTACAATCCTAATTTCATAGTAAAGCTCCTAATCCGTTGTTTTTAGATAACGGCTTAGGAGCTTTTATTTATATCTTCGGTATTGAAAGTATATGTTTATGTAGGTGCTTTTTATGTACATATTATTTCAGGGAAACTACTATTATCTTGTCTCATGTCTTTCTTAACAATTGGTTTAATAAATATAAATGTTCTATAATAGTAGTATTAATTAATTTAGGTGATAAAAATGAAAAAGCAACATCTGATATATACTAATCACAAACTACAAGAATTAAAAGGTGTTGGCCCGAAAAGTCTTCAATTATTGAATGAGTTAAATATTCATACATTAGAAGATTTAGTTTTATATTTACCGACACGTTATGAAGATGAATCTGTTATTAATTTAAATGAAGCATCAGATGGTGATGTCGTGACGGTTACAGGAGAAGTTTATTCATCTCCAACAGTAGCTTTTTTTGGTAGAAATCGTTCGAAACTCACATGTCATATGATGATAAATAATATTGCAGTAAAAGTGACTTTCTTTAATCAACCATATTTGAAAAAACGTTTAGTAATGGGCGAAACTGTAACTGTAAAAGGAAAATGGGAGCAAAAAAAGCAGATTATTACTGGACAGAAAGTAATGGCCGAAAGACAAGAAGGTGGCAATACATTAACGCCAATATATCGTTTGAAAGAAGGACTAAAGCAAAAGCAACTTAATAAATATATTGAACAAGCATTAAGTTTAGTAGATATTGACGAATGGTTATCAGAAGATTTAATTAGTAAATATAAATTGATGTCTTTAAAAGATGTTATTCCAATTTTACATAGACCAATAGAGTTTGATTATTTAAAAATGGCGCGTCGAACTTTTGCTTTTAATGAGCTATTTTTATTCCAACTTAAAATGAAGTGGTTAAGTAAGCTTGAAAAAGAAGCAAACAAAATTGAAGGTTTAAATTATAATGTTCAAGATGTTAAAGAATTTATAGATACGTTGCCATTTGAATTAACAGATGCTCAAAAGAGTAGCGTGAACGAGATTTTCAGAGATTTAAAAGCACCTATAAAGATGCACAGACTTTTACAAGGTGATGTTGGTTCAGGAAAAACAGTTGTGGCTGCTATTGCTATTTATGCAATGTTTAATGCGAATAAACAAAGTGCATTAATGGTCCCTACAGAAATTTTGGCAGAACAACATGCTATTAGTTTAGACGAGTTATTTGGAGGTCGTTTGAACGTGGCTTTATTAACCAGTTCGGTAAAAGGTAAAAAAAGAAAGCTTTTACTTGAACAATTAAGAGCTGGACAAGTAGATATATTAGTAGGTACACATGCTCTTATACAAGATGATGTTGAATTTAATGATATTGGTTTAGTTATTATTGATGAACAACATAGATTTGGTGTGAATCAACGTAAAAAGTTGAGAGAAAAAGGTGCAGATACAAATGTATTATTTATGACTGCGACACCCATCCCTAGAACGTTATCTATATCAGCTTTTGGAGAAATGGATGTCTCCTCTATTAAACAAATGCCCAAAGGTCGTAAGGAAATCATCACTTCGTGGGCAAAACACGATGAAATCGATAGTGTGTTAAATCAGCTTAATAGTGAGATAGTTAAAGGTAGACAAGCTTATGTAATATGTCCACTCATTGAAGAGAGCGAAGCATTAGATGTCCAAAATGTTACCGCTATATATGAACAACTACAATTGAAGTTTGGATCTGAAAAAGTTGGTTTACTCCACGGTAAAATGACATCGGATGAAAAAGACCATATTATGAATCGATTTAGCAATAATGAAATTGCTATTTTAGTTTCTACAACTGTGGTTGAAGTAGGTGTTAACGTTCCAAATGCTACGTTTATGATAATATATGATGCTGATAGATTTGGATTATCGACACTACATCAATTAAGAGGAAGAGTAGGAAGAAGTAATCATCAAAGTTACTGTACACTTGTTGCTTCACCAAAAACTGAAAGTGGTGTTGAAAGAATGCATATTATGACAGAATCTACAGATGGTTTCTATTTATCTGAAAGGGATTTAGAAATGCGTGGCCCTGGTGATTTCTTTGGTGTTAAACAAAGTGGTTTACCAGACTTTAGAGTAGCAAATATAGTGGAAGACTATAGAATGCTTGAAGTAGCGAGAGATGAAGCAAGCGAATTGGTTCAATCGGGTGAGTTTTTCAAACCTAAATATGATAAATTGAGACTGTTAGTACAAGAAACAATGGAAGAGCAAAATTTCGATTGACAAGAGAAAGCCGATTGTATAAATTTAAATTACCATTATTTGAGAGTAGGTAAGTATTATGAGATGGGTATTAAGAACAATTGGTGTTTTACTCATTTTAGTATCGATCACGATATTCTTTTGGAATGACGTTAGAACATACTTTACAGAACGCGTAAATGATAAAGTGATTACTTCATACGAAAACCAAGATAATAAAGTAAAAGTAAATCCTGTTGAATCTTGGATTACGAAGACGGAAATGAATGAGCTTGAAATAAATGATAATATGGTTGGTTATTTAAAAATACCGACAGCTGATATTAATGAGCCGATTTTTAAAGGTCCTGCAACAGAACAAAATTTAAAAAATGGTTTATCATTAGTAGATGAAGGTGAAAAACTTACAGAACAAAATGTTGCAATAGCTGGTCATAGAGTCGAAGGAGCTGGTATTCGCTTTAACTATTTGGATAGAGCGAAAATAGGAGATAAAGTAGAATTGATTACTAAAGAAGGTAAAAAAACATTTAAAATTGATAATATTAAAAATGTTAAGCCAACACAAGTAGAAGTATTAAATGAGCATAAAGATAAGCCAAACCAACTCACTTTAATTACATGTGATTCTTATAATCCTGATACTTTATTGTTTGAAGAACGTATGATTTACACAGCAATTGAAGAAAAAAGCGCATAATTAAGACCAAGCGAGTGAAAAAAATAAATTTCACTCGTTTTTTATTGTATAATTTGTTGAGAATATTGTCGTGCCCGTGTTAGTATAAATAAGGTAGGTCATGATAGCAGGTGCTAATTATAGCTATAAGTACATAATAGAATGGATTTGGATGAGATGAAATTAACAAAAGCAAATCGTCAGAAAGAACTTACAAATCGATTAAAAGAAGAACCGTTTGTTACTGACGAAACGTTAAGTGAATATTTTAATGTAAGCATCCAAACTATTAGATTAGATAGAATGGAGCTTGGCATTCCTGAATTAAGGCGTCGTATTAAAGACGTTGCAACAAAACAACATGATGAAATTAAATCATTACCGATAGAAGATGTAATTGGTGAAATTATAGACATAGAATTAGATAAATCCGCAATTTCACTTTTAGATATTAAAGATGAACATGTTTTTACAAGAAATAAAATTGCGAGAGGGCACTATATATTCGCCCAAGCAAATTCTCTATGTGTTGCACTTATTAATGATGAATTAGCTTTAACGACTAAAGGTTCTGTACAATTTATAAAGTCAGTTAAGTTGAATGAGCGAGTAATTGCTAAAGCTACGGTGATTAATAAATCTAAACATATTGCTAAAGTTGATGTAACAAGTACAGTGCATGGAGAGACAGTATTTAAAGGACAATTTGAAATGTATTATGCAAGCGAGGGTGAAAAAAATGGTTAAAATTGCGGTAGATATGATGGGTGGAGATGAAGCTCCAGATATCGTAATAGAAGCGGTAAAAAATGCCGTAAATGATTTTCCAGATTTAGAAATATTACTTTTTGGTGATGAAAAGAAATATAATTTTGAACATGAACGCATCACTTTTACACATACTGATGAGAAGATAACAATGGATGATGAACCTGTAAGAGCTATAAAAAGAAAGAAAAACGCATCTATGGTATTAATGGCTCAGGCTGTGAAAGAAGGTAAGGCAGAAGGTTGTGTATCTGCGGGGAATACAGGAGCGTTGATGAGTAGTGGCTTATTTATTGTTGGAAGAATTAAAGGCATAGAAAGACCAGCGCTTGTCGCAACATTCCCTACGGTTACGGGTAAAGGTTTTGTGTTTTTAGATATTGGTGCGAATTCTGATGCTAAACCTGAACATTTAGTGCAATATGCAAAAATGGGCGAAATTTATGCTAAACAAGTTAGAAGCATTGATAACCCATCATTAGCTTTGCTGAACATTGGTACTGAAGAATCAAAAGGTAATCAACAAACTAAAAAGACATACCAATTATTAAAACAAGAAAGTTTTGATAATTTTATTGGAAACGTAGAGTCAAAATCTTTATTATTAGATGCATGTGATGTTGTTGTTGCAGATGGTTATAGTGGTAATATGGTCTTAAAAACAATCGAAGGTACTGCTAGTGCTATTTTTAAAATGATGAAAGAAGCAATGTTTTCATCAACTAAAAATAAACTCGCTGCATTGACATTAAAAAAAGACATCAATAAAATTCGTGATAAAATGGATTATGCAGAATATGGCGGTTCTGTGTTACTAGGATTAAATGGCGTTGTAGTAAAAGCGCATGGTTCTTCTAATGAGCGTGCATTTTATAACGCGATAAGACAAGCAAAACTCGCTGCAGATACAAAAATCGTAGATAAAATGAGAAAGGCAGTAGGTGATGTAATTGAGTAAAATAGCAATCATGTTTCCTGGTCAAGGATCACAAAAAGTAGGTATGGCAGAAGATTTATACCAAACAGATATCAACGCTACTTCTATCCTAGATAGAGCTAATGAATCATTATCATTCGATTTATTAGATGTTATGTTTAAAGATTCAGAAGGTATATTAGGTTTAACTGAATATACGCAACCAGCTTTATTAACACATAGTACTGCACTGATGAATACTTTAAAAGATATAAACTATGATTATGCACTAGGACATAGTTTAGGTGAATATTCAGCATTAGTATCAGAAGGTGTATTAAAATTCGAAGATGCAGTTCAAATTGTACATAAACGTGGACTATTAATGTCTGAAGCGTTTCCTCAAGGCGTAGGTTCAATGGCTGCAGTATTAGGATTAAATATTGATGAAGTTAGAGAAATTTGTGGAAAATTATCAACAGAAGATGAAATAATAGAACCAGCGAACATAAACTGTCCTGGTCAGATTGTAGTTTCTGGTCACACAACTTTAATTGAAAAATTAGTATCAGAAGGTAAATCATTAGGTGCTAAACGTGTTATGCCATTAAAAGTATCTGGTCCTTTCCATTCTTCTATGATGAAAACTATTGCTGCAGATTTCAAAGCATACATAGATCAATTTGAATGGCACGACGCAGAACACCCAATTGTACAAAACGTTCATGCTAAACCAGAAACAGATCATAACGTAATTAAAGAAAATATGGTAAAACAATTGTTCTCACCAGTTGAATATAGTCAATCCATTGAATATTTAATTGCAGATGGTGTTGATCACTTTATAGAAATAGGTCCAAACAAAGTTTTATCAGGACTTGTTAAAAAAATAAGCAGAGATGTTAAAATAACTTCAATTCAAACAATTGATGATGTTAAAGGATGGAATGAATAATGACAAAAACTGCACTTGTAACAGGCGCTTCTCGAGGCATAGGTAAAAAAATAGCATTACAACTAGGTGAAGAAGGTTATAACGTTGTAGTCAATTATGCTGGGAATAAAGAAAAAGCAGAAGAAGTTGTCTCTGAAATAAAAACTTTCGGCGTAGACGCATTCGCAATACAAGCTAACGTAAGCGAACAAGACGAAGTAAAAGCAATGATTAAAGAAACATTAAATCAATTTGGAACCATCGACGTACTTGTAAATAATGCTGGTATCACACGTGATAACTTACTTATGAGAATGAAACAAAACGAGTGGGATGATGTAATCAATACAAACTTAAAAGGTGTATTTAACTGTGTACAAGCAGTTACAAGACCGATGTTAAAACAAAAATCAGGACGTATTATTAACTTGTCTAGTGTAGTAGGTTCAGTAGGTAACCCAGGACAAATTAACTACGTTGCAACAAAATCAGGTGTAGAAGGTATGACGAAAACATTCGCTCGTGAATTAGCATCTCGAGGCATTACATGTAATGCTGTTGCACCAGGATTTATTGTTTCTGATATGACTGATCAATTATCAGATGAGTTAAAAGAACAAATGAAATCACAGATACCTTTAGATCGTTTTGGTGAAGATAGTGATATTGCGCACACAGTAGCATTTTTAGCGAGTGAAAAAGCAAATTACATTACTGGCCAAACAATTCATGTTAACGGTGGCATGTACATGCAATAATTTGGTATTATTCATGTTAGTGTGAAATATAAAAGTTTTAAATTATTTAAAGGAGGTGAATGGAATGGCAAGTTTCGATAAAGTAAAAGACATTATTGTAGATCGTCTAGGAGTAGACGCTGAAAAAGTAACACCTGAAGCTTCATTTAAAGATGATTTAGGTGCTGATTCTCTAGATATTGCTGAATTAGTAATGGAATTAGAAGATGAATTTGATATGGAAATCCCTGATGAGGAAGCAGAAAAAATCAACACAGTTGGTGACGCTGTTAAATATATTGAATCATTAGAGAAATAATCCACTTTACAAAATCCCGTAGGTATATGCCTAACGGGATTTTTTATATGCTGATATAGTTAGTTTTAAATCACTCATACACAAATGATGAACTATTCACATATCTATTATTATGTTAAAATGTTGTAATTATTCCATATGGAATAATTACTATACATAAATCATAAGGGGGATATATGAAAGGTAACAGAAAATTTTTATTAACGATGGCACTTACGAGTTTGGCAGTTTTGAATTTGAATGCTCAAGTTGATGCAAAGGAAGGTACCTCAAAAGATAAATCACCTAAGATACAGAATATTGAAGTTGATCATAGAAATTATGATAAAAAAGCAAGTAAAGTTAAGGAAGAAGCAACTAAGTCTTCATCAGCTGCAATGGATTATATAAATTCATTAGAAGGTAAAGGGTGGGACTTCGATGGCTATTATGGTTGGCAATGTTTCGATTTAGTTAATTATTATTGGAATTATTTATATGGTCATGGTTTACATGGTGACTACGCTAAAGATATACCTACTGAAAATGACTTTACAGGTGAGGCAACTGTTTATAAAAACACGCCATCTTTTGTGGCTAAACCAGGTGACATTGTTGTATTTAATGAAGATTTTGGCTCAGGAGCGGGCCATACAGCTATTGTTACAAATGGTAATGCTGATGGTAATTTAAATCAATTCCAAAGCTTAGATCAAAACTGGTATGGTGGCGGTGAAGATAAGACAGAAGTAGCTCAACGTATTACTCATAATTATGAAACAGAAATGTGGTTTATTAGACCCAATTAATATGTTAAAGGTATAAATGTTAAGCTTTTCTTAAAATACTCTTAATCTGTTATTTATTAATTTTTAGATTAGGAGTATTTTTATGTATTTTTGCTCAATAGTCTACGATTGTGGTCTAGATAAATAAGTTTATGATAATATTCTTTTTTTTTTATGATATTTAACGTAAAATAGATAGGAAACATAATGTTAGGAGGAAACAAATGTCTAAGAACAAATCTCAAATCATAATGCAATTCAAAGTTAAATTTGATCAGTTTATGTCCAATCTAGATATTGAATTTGAAAATTATGATATTTATATTCAAGCTTTTTCGCATTCTAGTTTTATTAATGATTTTAAACTGGATAAATTAAGTCATAATGAACGTTTAGAATTTTTAGGAGATGCGGTGTTAGAATTGACGGTGTCACAGTTTTTGTATAAGAAATTTCCATTATTGCCTGAAGGTAAGTTAACTAAACTGCGCGCATCAATTGTATGTGAACCATCACTTGTAACATTTGCAATGAGTTTGAACATGAACGAATTATTACTTCTTGGTAAAGGCGAAGAGAAGACCGGCGGACGTGAACGCCCGTCTTTAATTGCTGATGCTTTTGAATCGTTTGTAGGTGCATTGTATTTGGACAAGGGGATTGAAAGTGTAGAAACCTTTTTAAATAAGGTGGTTTACCCTCATGTTATAGATGATAATTATACCGCTAATAGAGATTATAAGACTGAGCTTCAAGAGTTCATGCATAGACGTAATAAAGGTGTCATTACTTATCATCTACTCGATGAAAGTGGACCAGCTCATCACAAGTTATTTACCTCAGAGGTGTTATTAAATGGGGAAGCTTTAGAAATTGGTGAAGGTCGAACGAAGAAAGAATCTGAACAAAATGCAGCTAAAAAAGCGCTGAATAATAGTCGTTAAGGAGTAATTTATGGTTTATTTAAAGTCGATAGATGCATACGGATTTAAATCATTTGCAGAAAATACACATGTTGAATTTGATAATGGTGTAACTGCAATAGTCGGCCCAAATGGTAGTGGTAAAAGTAATATAACGGACGCTATAAAATGGGTGCTTGGTGAACAATCTGCCAAGAGTCTTCGAGGATCGAAGATGGAAGATATTATTTTTAATGGATCTAAAGAACGAAAAAAATGTCAATATGCTGAAGTGAAATTAACTTTAGACAATCATTCTAGAAAACTTAATATAGATGAAGACACAATTACAGTTGAAAGAAGATTATATCGTAATGGTGACAGTGAGTATTATCTTAATAATGAAAGAACTCGATTGAAATCTATATTAGATTTATTTTTAGATTCTGGTTTAGGTAAAGAAGCTTTTAGCATTATATCTCAAGGGAAAGTTGATGAAGTATTAAATGCTAAACCTAGCGATAGACGTTATTTAATTGAAGAAGCTGCTGGTGTACTTAAATATAAAAAACGTAAAAAAGAAGCGACTACTAAACTTGAAGAAACAGAGCAAAATTTAAACCGAGTTGAAGATATAGTATTCGATTTAGAAGCACGTGTAGAACCTTTAAGGGAAGAAGCAGCAATCGCTGAAGAATATCTTTCTTTGAAAGAAGAAATGAAAAAGAGTGATATTACAGTTACTGTTTATGATATTCAAAGCTTAAATAAAGATTTTAAACAATTAGAAACTGATATAGAGCATTTCCAAGCACAAAAAAATCAAAAGACTTCTGAATTAGATGGATTAACATTTAAGTTGAATGATAAGAAAAAGAATCGTGATCAAATTTCATTTAAAATACAAGAATCTAATAAATCTTTAGTAGAAGCGACAGAATCATTAGAGCGTTACACAGGTCAATTAGAAGTTTTAAAAGAAAGACAAAAAAATAGTGATGCTACAAATGAAAGATTAGAAGAAGATAAAAACCTTACGCAATCTCGTATTGATAAAATAACTAATCAAATTAAAGAAATCGATGTTGAACTATCTTCATTTAAGGAAAAACAACAAGTAATGCTTCAAGAGATTAATCAACTTGAAAGCCAACTTTCTAATAATGAAGGTTCTTTCGAGGAACGTATTGAAGAACTGAAAGATCAATATTATCAATTAATGACAGAACAATCTGATATAAATAATGATATTAGATTTTTAGAAGATAAATTAGCAACTCATCAAGAAAAACAATCAAGGTTAGATGGTCGTCAAAAAGAAGTATATGATCATTTACAAAATGTCTGGAAAGAGAAAGAAACAGTAAGTAAACAATTAGAACAAATTGAAACGGATTTGAAAGAAACAACGGAAAAATATAAATCTGATTACGCGATTTTAAAAGAGAAAGAAACAGAGTATAAAGAGTCTGAATCTAAACTTTATCAAGCATATAGATACACTGAACAAATGAAAACACGTATTAATACACTTAAAAGTATGCAAGAAGATTATTCTGGTTTTTATTCTGGTGTAAAGCATGTACTAAAGGAAAAATCTTTAAAAGGCATTGAAGGAGCAGTAGCTGAAATTATTGATACGCCTACGCAGTTAACTACAGCAGTTGAAATTGCGCTTGGAGCTTCATTACAGCATATTATTGTTCGAGAAGAGAAAGATGCAAGATTAGCGATTAAATATTTAAAAGATAAAAAGTTAGGTAGAGCAACATTTTTACCAATGAATGTCATCAAAAAGAGATTTATACCAGATAATGTAGTAAATCAAATTAAAAACAGTCCTGGATTTGTTACAGTAGCATCAGAAGGTGTCCAGTTTGATGAACAGTATCGCAATATTGTAGAGCATTTATTAGGTAGTACGATTATTGCGGAAAGTTTAGAAACTGCTAATGAGCTAGCTAGAACAATTCAATTTAAACATAGAATTGTAACACTAGATGGAGATATTATTACTCCTGGAGGTGCGATGACTGGTGGAGGTAAAGAGAAAAAAGCGAGTCTCTTATCTCAAAAAGATGAACTTAAGACAACTGAAGATAAATACCATAACTTTATGAAACAGACAACACAAGTAGAATCAAAAGTTAAAAATTTAAAAGAAGAAATTCAACAATTAGAAAAAACTCTTTCAGAAACACAAGAAAAAGGCACGGAGCTTAGAGCAAGTGAACACGAAGTGACATTGCAGTTAGATTCTATTTTAGCAAAAGAAAAACGTTTAATAGATGAAAATGAAACGTTCGAGTTTGAAAAGAACGATGGTTATAATTTCATAAAAGGGCAAGAAACTTTAAAAGAAAAACAATCATTACTTGTTGAAATTCAAGGACGCCTTAAGTCAATAGATGAAGAAATCAATCAATTAAACGCATCGTTATCTAATAACAAAGATAGTGAAAAAACGATACAAAATTTATTAAATGAAAAACGATCAAACCTCGCAGTGGAAAAAGAGAGAAATCGTCTGAAAGTACAGGATAAAAAACGGTTAACTGAGGATTTAAATGAAAATGAAAATACATTAACAAAAATTTTAGATCAAATTGAATTAGTTAACTCGGATGAATACAGTGGTACTAGTCAGTTTGATGAAGTTGAAAAACATATAGAACAAAGTACTAATACAAAACTTGAAATAGAAACGAAAATGTCAGAACAACAAGATATGTATAGAGCTATTCAAGAAGAAATTCAAAAACTTGAGGAAGACATAGAAACATTAAGACAAAGTATTTCTGGAATAGAAACAGGTCTACAAGATATGGTAAGTAAACATTCGAAAATAGATATAATGATTGAACACCAGTTGACGCACTTAAGTGATACGTATCAACTTACATTTGAAAAAGCTGAGTCGATGTATGAAATGCCCGAAGATATTTCAGAAGCACGTAAAACAGTTAAACTCACTAAAATGTCTATCGAAGAATTAGGTCATGTTAATTTGAATGCTATCGAGCAATTTAAAGAGGTTAATGATAGGTATACTTTCTTAAGTGATCAAAGAACAGATTTACTAGAAGCTAAAGAAACACTAGAACAAGTAATATTAGAAATGGATAGTGAAGTATCTACACGATTTAAAGAAACATTTGATGAAGTGAATCAACATTTTGGTAACGTATTTAAAACTTTATTTAATGGTGGTAGAGCTGAACTTCAATTGACTGATAAAGATATACTTGATTCAGGCGTGGAAATTGTTGTACAACCACCAGGCAAAAATAGACAGTACTTATCTTTATTAAGCGGTGGAGAACGTGCACTATCAGCAATTAGCTTGTTATTTGCTATTTTGAAAGTACGAACAGCGCCATTTGTTATACTAGATGAAGTTGAAGCAGCGCTTGATGAACATAATGTTATTAGATATGCTGAGTACTTGAATAAACTAAAAGCAGATACACAATTTATTGTTATTACACATAGAAAAGGTACAATGTCATACGCAGATAGTTTATATGGTGTGACGATGCAAGAGGCAGGTATATCTAAACTTGTGAGTGTTAACTTAAAATCAATTAAAGATGAAGAATTGGAGGCATTGCAGTCATGAGTTTTTTTAAACGATTAAAAAATAAATTTGCACCAAGCGATGAAGTAAAAAAAGATGAAATTGAAACTAAAGAGGAACAACCTATAGAAGATTTACCTCCCGAATCAAATGAAAAACAAAATCCTGAAGCGGTAGAACTTAATGATGGTTTAATGTCTTTAGATGAATTTGAAGAGTGGGAATCAGAACAACTAGGTGCTAAATTTAAGCAAGGTCTAGAAAAATCTAGAGAGAATTTCCAAAACAAATTAAATGACTTGTTAGCTGTTTACAGAAAAGTCGACGAAGATTTCTTTGAAGCGTTAGAAGAAATGTTAATTCAAGCAGACGTAGGATTTAATACAGTAATGGAACTTGTTGATGAGCTACGTATGGAAGCTAAACGTCAAAACATTACTGAAACAGAAGAGCTTAGAGAAGTAATTGTAGAAAAAATCGTAGACATATATGTTCAAGGTGATCAAGAGATTGACCGCATGGACATTGAGGATGACAGATTAAACGTTATATTGATGGTCGGTGTTAATGGAGTTGGAAAAACGACTACAATCGGTAAATTAGCGCATAGATATAAACAAGAAGGTAAAAAAGTAATATTAGCCGCTGGTGACACTTTCCGTGCAGGTGCAATTGAACAATTACAAGTATGGGGAGAAAGAGTTGGCGTTGAAGTCATCAGTCAAAAAGAAGGCTCAGATCCAGCTGCGGTAATGTATGATGCAGTTAACGCTGCTAAAAGTCGTGGAGCGGATGTTTTAATTTGTGATACAGCTGGAAGATTACAAAACAAAGCGAACTTGATGAATGAATTACAGAAAGTAAGAAAAGTTATAGATCGTAATATTCCTGGTGCACCACACGAAGTATTGTTAGCTTTAGATGCAACGACAGGTCAGAATGCTTTATCTCAAGCCAAATCATTTAAAGAAGTAACTCAAGTAACAGGTATTGTGTTAACTAAGCTTGACGGTACAGCAAAAGGTGGTATTGTATTAGCCATACGTAATGAACTACAAATTCCAGTTAAATTTGTAGGATTAGGTGAAAAAATGGATGATTTACAACCATTTGATGCTGAAAGTTACGTATATGGGTTATTTGCTGATATGATTGAATCAAATGAAAGTGTTGAAAATACAACTGAAGAAGTGGATGAAGATGAAAGAAAATAATGATTTAATCAAAACAATGCGCATGAATTATCTGTTTGATTTTTATCAAGGATTATTAACTGAAAAGCAACGCAACTATTTAGAACTATATTATTTGGAAGATTATGCTTTAAGTGAAATTGCAGAGACTTATCAAGTGAGTCGACAAGCTGTATATGATAATATAAAACGGACAGATGAGTTGTTAGAAGAATATGAAACGAAATTGCAACTCTTTAAAAAATTTAAAGAAAGACAGTCTATAATACAAGAATTAAAAAGATTGTCATCAGATAATCAAGAAATTAAGCAAGCTATAAAACGCTTAGAGATTCTTGAATAGGAGGAGAAATTATGGCATTTGAAGGTTTATCCGAGAGACTTCAAGCCACGATGCAACGCATCAAAGGTAAAGGTAAGGTAACTGAACAAGATATTAAAGCAATGATGCGTGAAGTACGTTTAGCATTATTAGAAGCAGACGTTAACTTTAAAGTCGTAAAGAAATTTGTTAACACTGTTTCAGAACGTGCCCTTGGCGCAGATGTTATGCAATCTTTAACACCTGGACAACAAGTTATTAAAATTGTTCAAGATGAATTAACAGCTTTAATGGGTGGAGAAAATAGCAAAATTAATATGAGTACTAAGCCACCAACAGTGGTGATGATGGTTGGTTTACAAGGTGCAGGTAAAACGACAACTGCTGGTAAATTAGCTATGCTAATGAGAAAAAATTATAATAAAAAGCCTTTATTAGTAGCATGTGATATTTATAGACCGGCTGCTATTCAACAATTACAAACAGTTGGTAAACAAATAGATGTCCCTGTCTATACTGAAGGAGATCAAGTAAGTCCTAAAGAAATTACGGAAAATGCATTAAAATATGCTAAAGAAGAACACTTGGATTTTGTTATCATTGATACAGCTGGACGACTTCATATTGATGAAGCATTAATGAATGAGTTGGTTGATGTGAAAGAAGTTTCTACACCTGATGAAATCATGTTAGTTGTAGATGCAATGACTGGTCAAGATGCTGTAAATGTAGCAGAATCATTTGATGAAACTTTAGATATTTCAGGTGTTACATTAACGAAATTAGACGGAGACACACGTGGTGGTGCTGCGCTATCTATTCGTTCTGTAACTGAAAAACCTATTAAATTTATCGGTATGAGTGAAAAATTAGATGGACTTGAATTATTCCATCCAGAACGTATGGCATCTAGAATCTTAGGTATGGGTGATGTATTAAGTTTAATCGAAAAAGCTCAACAAGGTGTAGATGAAACAAAAGCTAAAGAATTAGAAAAGAAAATGCGAACTTCTGCGTTTACATTCGATGATTTCTTAGATCAGCTAGAGCAAGTTAAAGACTTAGGTCCATTAGATGATTTAATGAACATGATACCTGGAGCTAATAAAATGAAGGGTATGAAAAATGCAAACATGGATCCTAAACAAATAGATAATGTTCAAGCTATTATTAGATCTATGACATTAGAAGAAAGAAGTAATCCAGAAATACTGAACGTTTCTAGAAAACGTCGTATCGCTAAAGGTTCTGGTCGTTCATTACAAGAAGTGAATAGATTGATTAAACAATTTGGCGAAATGAAAAAAATGATGAAACAATTTACTGGTAGCAATAAAAAAGGTAAAAAAGGCAAAAAAGGTAGCAATCCATTCCAAGGAATGAATTTACCATTTTAAATTAAAATAAGTTACTAACAAGTAATTGTCACGATTTTGTAAAGTGATGACGCCCAGGGGAATAG
>X87_Garden_Dormouse__coassemble_32_pt1 | contig 36588 bp, 40 predicted proteins | sample X87_Garden_Dormouse__metabat2_low_PE_004 | metagenome-assembled genome bin X87_Garden_Dormouse | reverse complement strand
TAATGGTGAGCCATAGAGGATTCGAACCTCTGACCCTCTGATTAAAAGTCAGATGCTCTACCAACTGAGCTAATGGCTCTAAAACATGGTGCCGGCCAGAGGACTTGAACCCCCAACCTACTGATTACAAGTCAGTTGCTCTACCAATTGAGCTAGGCCGGCTAAATGGTGGAGAATGACGGGTTCGAACCGCCGACCCTCTGCTTGTAAGGCAGATGCTCTCCCAGCTGAGCTAATTCTCCAATTAACAATACTGCCCGGCAGCGTCCTACTCTCGCGGAACGTAAGTCCAACTACCATCGGCGCTAAAGAGCTTAACTTCTGTGTTCGGCATGGGAACAGGTGTGACCTCTTTGCTATCGCCACCAGACAATGTTGTTTCGTTTTTGTCTTACTTTATATATTATATAGAGTTAGTTTATGTTTTTCAATAGTAAATTTTACACCTTGTTAACTTTCTTTACAAAGTTTTCGAATTCACGTCCGCTTGTTTTCAGCGACCTTTATATAATACCCAATTTATATTCTTTCGTCAATGCTTTTTATGAAAAAAGTTGTTTTTTTAATAAGAAAACGTTTTAACGCTTTATTTATGTCATTTAATACCAAAAATAAAGGCAATAACCTTATTATTAAAGGTTATTGCCGAACATAAAATTATTTTTGTCTCATATATGGGAATAATAGTACATCTCTTATTGATGCTGAATTTGTTAATAGCATAACTAAACGGTCAATACCAATACCTAATCCACCTGTCGGAGGCATACCATATTCTAATGCTTCGATGAAATCTTCATCCATTTCATGTGCTTCATCATTACCTTGATCTTTTTCTTTCACTTGTGCTTCAAATCTTTCACGTTGATCGATTGGATCATTTAATTCTGTAAATGCATTAGCGTGTTCTCTACCAACTATAAATAGTTCGAAGCGATCAGTAAATCGTGGATCTTCTGGATTTTTCTTAGCTAATGGTGATATTTCAATTGGATGTCCATAAATAAACGTAGGTTGAATTAATTCTTCTTCTACTTTTTGTTCGAAGAATTCATTTAAGATATGACCATATGTCATACGATCTTCTACTTCTATATTATGTTGTTTTGCTAATTCATGTGCCTCTTCATCAGTTTTAACTTCATAGAAGTCTACTCCTGTATATTCTTTGACAGCATCTACCATGTGCCATCTCTTCCATTTTGAAGCTAGATCGATTGTTTCTTCTCCATATTGAATTGTAGCAGAACCAAGTACTTTTTCAGCTATTGAAGCGACCATTGCTTCAGTTAAATCCATAATATCATTATAGTCTGCATAAGCTTCATATAACTCTATCATAGTGAACTCAGGGTTATGTCTCGTTGACACACCTTCATTACGGAATACTCTTCCGATTTCATATACTTTTTCTAAACCACCAACAATAAGTCGTTTTAAGTGCAATTCAATTGCTATTCTCATGTATAAAGTAGCATCTAAAGCATTATGATGTGTAACGAACGGACGTGCTGAAGCACCTCCTGCTATTTGATGCATCATTGGTGTTTCAACTTCTAAGAAACCTTTTTGGTTCAAGTAATTTCTCATCTCTTGAATAATTTGGCTACGTGTAATGAATGTTTTTGTTGATTCTTCACTTGTAATTAAGTCTAAGTAACGTTGACGATAGCGTTGTTCAATGTCTTGTAAACCATGATATTTATCTGGTAAAGGTCTTAAAGACTTAGTTAATACTACGAATTCTTTCGCTTTAACAGATAATTCACCAGTATTCGTCTTGAACATAACACCTTTAATTCCAACTATGTCTCCTAAATCAGCATGTTTCCAAATTTCAAATTGTTCTTCACCGACTTGGTCTTTACGAACATAAATTTGAATTTGTCCTGTTATATCTTTAACATGAGCAAATCCTGCTTTACCTTTACCTCTTTTAGTCATCAAACGTCCAGCTATAGCAACTGAAGACTCTTCTTCTTTTTCTTGAAGTTCTTCTTTTGTAAATTCGTCCCATTCTTTATGTAAAGTAACAGAATCTCCGCTTCTTACAAATTTCTGCCCGAATGGATCAATACCTAAATCTCTTAATTCTTGTAGTTTTTCTCTTCGAACCAACATTTGGTCATTCATTTCTTCTGACATGATCTTCCACTCCTTAATTAAATTGCACTTATTTCTTGTTATTGCTCTTCAACAAATTGTTCAAGAATACTTACTAACTCATCTCTTTTATTTGTTTGATTTATAACTTTTCTAACTCTACCTCTTACATCTTTTAAGTACCATGAAGCATGTTTTTTCATTTCCTATTTCCCACATGGTCTAACCTCTTTCTTTATTATACTTTACTACTTGTTCGTCGTTTGGCAATAGCTCCCAAATATATTTTTTGGATATTGGTTCAACAACATTTGAGGCGATATCATTAAGTGGTACCATCACAAATGCTCTTTCTGTCATTCTTGGGTGTGGCACTTCTAAGTCTGGTGATTGAATAACGGATTGATCATATAATAATATATCAATATCAATGGTACGTGGTCCCCATCGTTCATTTCTAACACGATGTAATTGTTGCTCAACCATCATACATACTTTCAACAAGTCTAATGCTTCTAATTCAGTTGAGATTTCGATACACATATTCAAAAAATCAGGTTGTTCTGTGTATCCTACCGGTTTTGTTTCATATATTGGAGATACTTGCGTTACTTTGATACCTTCTTCTGAATTTAAAAATGTAACAGCTTGTTCTAATTGAAGTTCCCTCTCTCCTATATTACTTCCTAAACCTAAATATGCGGTATGCATTTATCTCTTCCTCACGATCTCAATACCAACACCATTATAATGTCCCGGAATTGGCGGATTATTTTTCGTAATCTTTACTTTAGTTTCCAATACTCGATTATAGTGCGAAAATAATTGTTTTGCAATACGTTCTGCGAGATGTTCAATTAATTGTACTGGTTCGCCTTCCATTATTTCTTTAACAATCTCGAATACTTCACCGTAGTTTACAGTCTTTTCTAAATCATCTGTTTCTCCAGCTTCAGATAAATCTAATTTCAATTCTAAATCTACTAAAAATATCTGCCCTAATTCGTTTTCAGCTTTAAATGCTCCATGATATCCATAAAAAGACATGCCATCTAGTATAATTTTATCCATATTTTATATCCCTTTCAAAGCATCAATAGTTTGCGCAACTCTTTTATTCATTTTTACGTTGTGTACGCGTACAGCATGAATACCTTTTTCAATTCCAAAAGCTGTCGTTGCTGCAGTTGCTTCATCACGCTCTTTCACATCTATATTTCCACCTAGTAAATCATTGATGAGACGTTTTCTACTTGTAGCCAGCATCACTTTATAACCTGTTGCTACTAATTCATCTAACCTCGACATTACTATACGTTCTTCTTCTCTTGATTTAGCAAATCCAATACCAGGATCTAACCAAATATTTTTTTCGGGTATTCCTGCTATTTCTGCTTGATTTGCTTGTTTCAATAAAGATAATAGCAATTCATCCATCACTGGCATTTCTCGGTTGCCGTCCCCATTATGCATTAAAATAATTTCGGCATCATATTTCGCAACAACATTAAATATTTCAGGATCATATAATCCAGCCCATTGATCGTTAATCATCGTTACACCACGTTTTAACGATTCTTCTGCAACTTGGCTTCTAAACGTGTCTACCGATAATTGAACATCTAAATCATTTAATGCTTCTATTACAGGTATAACTCTATTCAATTCTTCTTCTAACGTTACTTTAGTATGTCCAGGACGTGTTGAAACACCGCCAATATCTATAATATCTGCACCTTCACTTATTAATTGTTCAGCATGTGCTCTAGCATTTTCAACACTATTATAAGAACCACCATCAGAAAAAGAATCTGGCGTCACATTTAAAATACCCATAACTTTCGTATTTTTCACAATCGAAAACCTACCTTTTACATAGATAAACTTATTATAACAAATTTAAAAAATCACGCCTAAATGAAATAACTTATTTAAGTTATTTATTCTAGACGTGATTCGTAATTAAAAGTTAATACATTATAAAATTATAAATGATTAGTCTTCAAAAGCATATAATGGTGTAGATAGGTAACGTTCACCGTTACTTGGTAATACTGTAACAACTGTTTTACCTTCACCTAATTCTTTTGCTTTTTTCAATGCAGCTTTTATAGCAGCACCAGATGAAATACCGCCAAGAATTCCTTCTTCTTTAGCAACTCTTCTAGACATTTCCATCGCTTCTTCATTTCCTACTTTAATAACATCATCATAAACTTTTGTATCTAAAGTGTCTGGGACAAATCCTGCACCTAAACCTTGTAGTTTATGTGGTCCTGGGTTTCCACCACTTAATATAGCAGAATCTTCAGGCTCAATAGCTACGATTTGGATGTTAGGGTATTTTTCTTTAAGCACTTTACCTGCACCAGTTAATGTTCCGCCTGTACCGACACCAGCTAAGAAAGCATCTATTTCTGTACCTTCGAATTGTTCAACTAATTCTGGACCAGTTGTTAATTCATGAACTTTAGGGTTTGCTGGGTTTTCGAATTGTTGTGGTTCAAAATAGCCTTTTTCTTCTTTGAGTTCTTTTGCTTTTTTGATTGCACCTTTCATTCCTTCAGCTCCAGGTGTCAATACTAATTCGGCACCATAAGCTTTTAATAGCGCACGACGTTCACTACTCATTGTGTCCGGCATAACAAATACTGCTTTGTAACCTTTTGCAGCTGCTACCATTGCTAGACCGATACCAGTATTACCAGATGTAGGCTCTATAATAGTATCGCCCGGTTTAATTTTGCCTTCTTTTTCAGCAGCTTCTAACATCGCTAAAGCGATTCTATCTTTAACTGAACTACCCGGGTTTTGATATTCTAATTTTACATAAACATCTGCCGAACCATCTTCCACTACTCTATTTAATTTAACAACAGGTGTATCTCCAATTAATTCAACAATATTATTTACTCTCTTAGCCATTTATAATTCACTCCTAGTCAGTATTTTCAATTTCATATCTTAGTTTCTTTATCGGATATACTTATTATAACAAAATACGTCTTAAAGTGAAAGTATTTACTAAATTACTTTTTACATTTATTTTTTAAGTGACATTAAATCTTCTTCTGTAAAATTATATTTCGTTCTACAGAAATGGCATTCTACTTCAGCTCCATGATCTTCTTCTATCATTGAGTCGATTTCTGCCTCTCCTAAACCTTTAATTGCATTTAAGAATTTTTCTCTTGAACAATTACATTTGAACTCTACTTCCATGTTATCAATTATTCTTGTGTTTTCTTTTCCTAACACCGTTTCAATTAATTCTTCTGGTGAAAGGCCTCTATCTATCAATTTAGAGACAGGTTCCATTTGATTAATTTTTTCTTCAATCGCTTCAATCGTTTCTTCAGAAGCACCTGGCATAAGCTGAATAACAAACCCGCCTGCTGCTTTAATAGAATTATCTGGGTTTACCAGTACACCTAGTCCAACAGCTGATGGAACTTGTTCACTCGTAACAAAATAATAAGTAAAGTCTTCGCCAAGTTCTCCCGAAACAATCGGTGTAGAACCTGTGAAATAGTCTTTTAGCCCAATATCTTTTACGACGCTTAACATACCATCTGTACCTACTGCACGTCTTACGTCCAATTTACCTTGATCATTTAACGGGAAATGAGTTTGAGGATTTTGAACATAACCTCTAACTTCACCTTTAGCATTAGCATCTACCATAATTTTACCTATAGGTCCGCCCCCGTCGATAGTAATCGTTAATTTCTCTTCATTTTTTAACATTGAACCCATTATCACACCTGCTGTCATCGATCTTCCCAATGCAGCAGAAGCAGTTGGCCATGTGTAATGTCTCGTTTGAGCTTCTTGAATTGTATTTGTAGTCTGTACAGCAAAAGCACGTACTTCATCATTAAATGCCAATGCTCTTACTAAATAATCTTTTGTCATAAATATACTCCTTCTTTAAAAAAAGCCCCTCTCAATCAAACTATTGAAAGGGACTTGTATAAATTTATTCTTTACGATCTGTAGGTTTATTGTCACCTAAATCATCGATATTTGGTTCTTCTTTATGTGCTGGCTCATCATTAGATTTTTCTTCATCAGATTCTTGTTCATCTTTCGAATTATGAGATTCTTCTTTTTTAACCTCTTCGTAAGATTTACCAATTTTGTCATCTTCGACATCTAATGTGCCTTCTTGTTGTGTTAAGTCACCTTCATATTTATCTTCGTCAGGTTCATTGTCTTCTTCTAAGTGAGAATCATCGTATTTAACTTCTGGTAATTTTCCTTCGTTAAATAATGAGTGGATTTGTTCAGCGACTAACGTTTCTTCAACAAGTAATGTTTTAGCAATTAACTCTAATTGAGATTTATGCTCTGTAAGAATTTGTTTACAACGTTCATATTGTTCTTTAATAATACGTTGTACTTCTGAATCAATTTCATAAGCAATTTGATCTGAATAATTTGGTTCAGACTGCATATCTTTACCTAAGAATACTTGTCCACTGTCTGAGCTACCGAATTGTAACGGACCTAATTTCTTACTCATACCGTATTCTGTAACCATCTTACGTGCAATACTAGTAGCACGTTGGAAGTCGTTATGTGCACCAGTTGATGCCTCACCAAAGTTAATCTCTTCAGAAACACGACCACCTAATAGTCCAACTATTTTATCTAATAGTTCTGGTTCAGTCATGAAGTAACGATCTTCTTTAGGTAACATCATTGCATATCCACCAGCTTGTCCACGAGGAACGATTGTTACTTTATGAACCATTTCAGCTTCATCTAATACACAACCGATAATTGTATGTCCCGCTTCATGGAAAGCCACAATATTTTTTTCTTTTTCGGAAATAACACGTGACTTCTTGGCTGGTCCAGCGATAACTCTGTCTGTAGCTTCTTCTATATCTCGCATATCAATTTTAGTTTTATTTGTACGAGCAGCAACTAATGATGCTTCATTTAATAAGTTTTCTAAATCTGCACCTGAGAATCCTGGTGTTCTTTGTGAAATTGCTTTTAGGTCTACTGTTTCATCTAAAGGTTTATTACGAGCATGTACTTTAAGTACTGCTTCACGACCTCTAACATCTGGACGACCAACTTGAATTTGTCTATCAAAACGTCCAGGACGTAATAATGCTGGGTCAAGAATATCAGGACGGTTAGTAGCTGCAATCATAATGATACCTTCGTTTTCACCGAAGCCATCCATTTCAACTAATAATTGGTTCAGTGTTTGTTCACGTTCATCGTGTCCACCGCCAACACCTGCGCCACGTTGACGACCTACAGCGTCAATTTCATCAATAAAGATGATACATGGAGCATTTTTCTTAGCATTTTCGAATAAGTCACGAACACGGCTTGCACCGACACCAACGAACATCTCAACGAAGTCAGAACCACTTATTGAGAAGAACGGTGTTCCAGCTTCACCTGCAACAGCTCTTGCAAGTAAAGTTTTACCTGTTCCTGGAGGACCAACTAGTAAAACACCTTTAGGTATTCGTGCGCCCATTTTCTTGAATTTACGATTATCTTTAAGGAAATCTACAATTTCCACTAATTCTTGTTTCTCTTCGTCAGCACCTGCTACATCAGAGAATCTAACGCGTTTTTTCTGGTCGTCATAAAGTTTGGCTTTTGATTTACCAAAGTTCATAACGCGGCCGCCACCGCCACCGCCGCCTTGCATTTGGCTTAAGAAGAATATAAATAAAAATGCAATAATTAAAACAGGGATGAGTGTCGTTAACACACTTACGAACACACTTTGTTTTTCTTCTTCTTTGACATTGAATTTCAAGTCACTTTGCTTATCGGCTGTTTCTGTAATTTTTTTCAGATCATCTTGGTTGTTAAATAGGATTGAAGATGTATATTTTTCATCTTTACCTTTTTTTAGTTCACCGCTAACCATATAAACATTTTGTTCTGGTTGAATAGTTAACGTTTTTAAATCGCCTTTTTCTAACTTCGTCATAAACTCATTATATGTAAGTTGTTTTGGTGATTGTCCGTTGCCATTAATGAACTGGAACACACCAAATAGGACGATAGCTAAAAGCGCAATCATTAATATATTTCGAAAAGCTTTTTGCATTCAATTTGTCCTCCTACTCAATTAATAAAACTAACAAAAATTTTACCACATTTATAATTTCACACGCTAGTAATTAACCTTACTTAACTAATCATTCATAGATTTCAGGTTTTAACGTTCCAATATACGGTAAATTACGATATTTCTCAGCAAAATCTAATCCATAACCCACTACGAATTCATCTGGAATTTTTTCGCCGACGTATTTAGCTTCAATATCCACTTTACGCTTCATTGGCTTGTCTAATAGTGTCACAATTTCAATAGAATTAACATTTCTGTATTTCAATAAATCAACTATTGAATTTAAAGTTGTACCCGTTTCTAAAATATCTTCGATGATAATCACATCTCTATTTTCAACTGATGTACTTAAGTCTTTTAAAATTTTAACTTCTCCAGTTGATTCTGTTCCACCATGATAGCTTGACACATCCATGAAATCTATTTCTAAATGCGTATCAATATTTTTGATTAAATCTGTCATGAACATAATGGACCCTTTAAGGATTCCTATACAAATAGGTGTTTTTCCATTATAATCTTCTGTGATTTGCTTTCCTAGTGTTTTGCATCTTTCTTGAATTTCATCTGCAGATAAAACAACAGACTTAATCGAATCTTTCATTAAAAGTCATCTCCAATATAAGTGATAGTTAATACATTTTTAAAGTTAGAATCAATCCAAATATCCCCTATTGCTACAATATCATCCTCGTTAACAATAATCGGACAGTAATCACGTTTATGTATATCCATCTTGTTGTCTATCATGATTCTATTTACTTTTTTGTGTTGTTTATTTCCCCGGTTATAATACTGAATACGATCTCCTGGCTCTCTTGTTCTTACAAATAAAGGAGACGATAATCGTTTAGCTTCAATCACCCAATTCCCAAATATAAATTGCTCATCATTATCAATATATATAGAATTTACATTGAACTCAATATCTTTACATAGTAATAATTTATCATATGCTACAATAAACTGCCAATCATCAGATACTGGAATAACGGATTGTTTTTTTTGATTATGAAATATGTCGAGCCATTCTTGATAAGCCTTCATACTAAATTGACGTTGAACATACTTTCCTAACAAATTATCGAGAATCTGAATTTTTATAAGTGGGTTTAAATCATTAAATTTATGACGGTCTATTACTATTTTAGACCCTTGAACAACCTCATTGTTTATAAACATTTGTGCTTGTTGATTTACTAAATCCCGAGCATCATCCATCCATTGGTTCAATGTAACTAAATGAGAAGTTGATAATTCATCTCGTTCATCAACTATAGGTAAAATATTATTGCGAATATAATTCCTTGTATATTTAGTATCTTGGTTGGATTGATCTTCAAAATAAGTAAATTGAGTTTCATGTTGATATTGTCTTAATTCTGATTTGGATATATTTAAAAAAGGACGTATGATTTTATAACCATTTCTAGTTTGGTTTTTAGAAATACCAAGTGAAGATCGACCGATTCTACCTGAAAACAGTCGGTATGCTATGGTTTCTTTTTGGTCGTCTAGATGATGTGCTGTTAATAAAATCGTACTATTGGTTTCTTTCATTATTTGATCAAACCATTCATATCTCATGTTTCTAGATACATCTTGAATACTTTTATTTTGTTGCACTACATCAGACAAGTCTAATGTTTTAATATATATTTCAATATTATGTTCTTCACAAAATTCTTCAATAAATTTCGCTTCATCTTGCGACTCTTTTCTTAAGCCATGATTTACATGTAAGCAAATCAATTTTTGGTAAGTGTGTTTGTACGTCGTATTTAGTAAATGTAATAACGACATACTATCTATCCCAGTTGAAACAGCCAATGCTAAATTATCATCATGTTCCCAAGTTATCTCGAGCATTGTTACACACCTCAATCTATAAATTCAATTGATTATCTCAAAATAAAAAGAGGCTCAAGTTATTAGCCTCTTTTAGTTATAATCAATTATCGTCTTGCACCTTTACCGCCACGACGTGATTCAGTTTGTCTCTTAATAGACGTTAACTTATCCTCACTATCTTTTAAAAAGTTTGATAATTTTTTCTCAAAGTCTTCAGGCTTTGCTTCTTTCTTTGGCGCTTGACGTTTCGGACGTTCTTTAGCTTTTTTAATAGATAAGCTAATTTTGCCGTCATCCGCTACTGTTAATACTTTAACTTCTACTTCATCGCCTACAGATAAATGGTCATTAACATTTTCTACGTAGTTATCAGCGACTTCACTGATGTGCACAAGGCCACTTTTCCCTTCAGGTAATTCAACAAACGCACCAAAATTTTTAATACCTGTAACTTTCCCTTTGACTTTATTGCCTACTTCAATTGACATATTATTACTGTATCCTCCTGATATAATTTCACTTTAACCTTATTATATGCTTCTATACAAAATTATACAACGTCATATATAGATTATTTGTCTTTTTCTGAATCTTTTTTGTCTTCTGGTAATTTAAATATAATTTCACCGTCATTACTAAGGAAATATTCGCTTCTTGCTAATTTTTCAATATATTCTTTATTATTTAAACGTTTTATTTGTTCTTTCAACTCTATTTCTTGATCCTGTAATTTTTCATAAGTTACAGCTTTTTCTTTACGTTCTTGCACTAACTCTTCATTACGATTTTTTTGCAAAAACAACATAATAATCATGATGATAATGATAAGTAGCAAAATTCCACCAAACAAGGTTAATCTTTTTCGTACCACTTGGCGCGTTTTATTGACAGTTTTCTTTTTTTTGTTTTGTGACTGTGTAAATTCATTATCTAAATTTTTAATTTTTTGCGCCATAAGAATACCTCCTTATTTATATAGAATCTTGTATTTTCTCTTCTTTGACAACTTCAAACATTGTTTTTGCATTCTCTTTATTAGCATGCTCAGAAAGCCCTGTTACTTTCACTACAATAATACGATTACCTAATTTAAGTTCTAATTCATCATCTACATTAACATTTGTGCCAGCTTTAGCAGTTTGTCCATTTATTTTAACTCTGCCTTGGTCACTTACTTCTTTAGCTAATGTTCGACGTTTAATCAAACGCGATACTTTTAAGTATTTATCTAATCTCAAAGTTTCAAATCCCCTCTATTAATTAATGCTTTAAGTTCTTTTTCATTTAAACTGTCTAATTTGGTTTTATCATACAACTTCAAAAAGTAATCAGCAAATATTTTTTCCAATTTTTCACGTTTTACTTTTCCTTCTTTTTGTTTTTCTTTTTGCCAAATTTCATGTAGATCATCTAAGCTATCTGCTTTTTCTTCTCCAAACACATGAGGATGTCTTCTGACCATTTTACTCGTTAAAACACCAACTACTTCTCTAATATCAAAGTATCCTTCTTTCTTCCCAATAGCAGAATGCAGCATGACTTGTAATAAAACATCGCCTAATTCCTCTATCATATGGTCTATATCATCTTCATCGATTGCTTCAATTAATTCAAATGCTTCTTCAATTATATAACGTTTTAACGTTTCATGAGTCTGCACTTTATCCCATGGACATCCATCTTCAGATACAAGTGTGTCTATTGTTTTTTCCAAATACAGAAAATCATTATACATTTCATTATCGTCCGTTATCTTAGGTACAAACAAACTTGTTAAATTAGATAGTGATGCGTGGTGGTCCATTTCATATAATGGACACGTAATAACATCAGCTTCTCCCAATCTTGCATTTGTAACTAAACTAACTATATGTTCGTCTGGATAACGCTCCATTAAAGTGACTTTAACATCAGATGCTACCATTTGATCATAAACTTGTGTAATAATCGTGTTTGTTCTTATATTTAACATCTTTTCTTCTAGGTTCGTACCATCTAATAATGTTAAACCATCGTTTGGATCTATTTTAATCGCTCTAAACATATCATCAAGAAAACTTTTACCACCTAAAATTTTTACTTGAGCATCTGTTTCTAATAGAAATTGAGTCGTCGTTTCTGCCACCATCGGGTCTCCAGGAACTGCATAAATAACCTCTTCATTTCGAGACTTATCGATTAACGTATCTACAATTTCATTATATACATCTATAAAATGATCATGCTTTTCATAAATATAATCGAAGCTTTCCCAATTCACTTCTTTTAATTCATTCACGACAGGGTGTTCTATTGTTCTTGCATATACTTTATCAGCTGATTGTAACGTTCTATATATGCCCAATGGCAGTTCTTCAAGACTATAGTTTCCTAAACCAACAACTGTAATTTGTTGAGACATTGTTTTACTTCTCCTTCATCAATTTATCCATTAAAGGTAAATGTTGACACTCTTCTCTTTTTAATATTTTCAATTTAATTATACCTAATAACACAATAATAACACCAACAATACCCGCTAAAACGAGGACTAACAAACTTGATAGTCTTGATTGAGTAGGAATACTTAGCACTATTTGTACTAATCCAGACATTATAGTTAGCGTGAAGATTACTTTAGCAATAAATAATCCCATGTTTTGAAATCGATATAATTTCATGACGATGATATGCAATGTTAATGCATAAATACCCAAAGATATTACAGTAGCCAAACTGGCCCCAAATATTCCAAATTGCATCACAAATACATAGTTTCCTATGCTTTTAAATAGTAATCCTATTATAAGTGCAATGAGTAATACTGACCGTCTAGCTTTAACTTGTAATAACGCTGTATACATAATAATAAATGTGACAAATACAACTGAAAGCATAAATACACTTAATGTGCCTACTAATTCGTTCGTCTTAAAGAATACCGTATTTAGTAAAGGCAAGAGATTTATTAAACCTATTGCTGCAGCCATACTGAAAAGTACTGTTATTTTGAGTGACGTGTTAGCATATTCATTAACTAAATGATGATTTTTCTTCTGTAACTCTTCCGTAAGGAGTGGAATGAGTACAAAACTAAATGTAGTCGTAATAATCAGCCCCATTTGAATGAGCGAAGCCCCTCTATCAAATATACCTTTCACTTTTATGCTTTCCTGAAATGTATAGCCAGTATCTTGTAGTAAATGGATTAATGTAAATGAATCCACTAATTGCCACAATATAAGAATCAAATAAGATATGGCATATAATACAGTCATAATAATGACATCTTTTAAATCATTAAAATTTATTTCCCAGGAAAAATGAATGTTTGGCTTTCTTTTCAAATAAAAATATAAAACAATGCTAAAAAGCCCAATAACTGAACCACTTATTGCAATTGTTCCAGCTTGGTAAATTGAAACATCCATGTACATAAATACAGAAATAGCAATAAATATTACAATCACTCTTAATACTTGATCAATTACTTGTGATATCGCAATAGTATTCATTTGGTGTTTCATTTGATAATATCCTCGTACCATCGAAATAAACACGAGTGGTATTAAGGCAATACTAGCCATGCGAATCATAGGTGTTAGTTGTACGTCACCCATCCAACTACTTATAGTAGGTGCAAAAATTAACACCCCTATACTGATGGTTAGACAAATACTTTGTAACCACCAAAATAATGCTGAAATAGTAGTTTGAGGTCGTTTAATCATCCAACTGCTCATTACGCTAGGTAAAGCATTTAAACTTACTACACTCACAATCGCGACTAATGGGTAAACTTGTTGATAAGCATATAAACCTTCATCGCCTAATATATTTTGATAAGGTACTCTATAAATTGCACTTAATGACTTAACGATTACCATAGTAATAGTTAAGAGTAATACACTATTAAAAATCGGTTTAGATTGCGTCATCATCCACCAAACTCTCATTAATAACTTCTGTTAAGAACTTCAAATCATCAAGCCACTGTTTTGTTTTTTGTAACTTAAACACCATTTGATTATCCGCAACAGCTATTCTAAGCTTTCTACCTAGTGGTTCTGTAACTTTAAATAATACGTCACCTTTCAAGTGGTTTGTTGTATATTCTGAGGTTGTTAATTGAATTGTATTTCCTGTTTCTTTAATCTCGGTAATTCCAAATAAAATACCATTTAATCTAATTCTTACAACATCTAGTAATCGTTCCACTTCTACAGGGTATTCACCAAAGCGATCGATTAGTTCATCTTGCAAGTCTTCTAACTGGGAAACAGTAGTAATACTTCTCATCTTTTTATACATTTCAATTTTTGCTTGTTCATTTTTGATATATTCTGCAGGTATATAAGCGTCAACTTTAACATCAACTTCTAATTGTGGTCCTTCTGATTCAGGTTCTATACCACGTTTAACATTGACCGCTTCTTCTAACATTTGAGAATATAAGTCATAACCAACAGAATCTATAAATCCTGATTGCTGACTTCCTAACAGGTTACCTGCACCTCTTATATTCAAGTCTCTCATTGCAATTTTAAACCCGCTACCTAATTCTGTAAATTCTTTAATTGCTTGTAACCTTTGTTCAGCAACTTCTGTCAGTACTTTATTTTGTTCGTGTAAGAAGTAAGCATAACCTATTCTACTAGAACGTCCAACGCGCCCTCTTAATTGATAAAGTTGGCTTAACCCAAATCGATTCGCATCTTCAATAATCAAAGTGTTAGCGTTAGGAACATCTACGCCCGTCTCTATAATTGTCGTAGTTACTAAAATATCATATTCACCGTCAACAAAATTAAGCATAGTCTCTTCTAACTCACGTTCCGTCATTTGACCATGGGCTACACCTATTCTCGCATTAGGCATAAGCATCGATAACTGCTCACTCTTTTGGTAAATCGATTGAACCCTATTATATAAATAGAATGCCTGTCCACCTCGAGACAACTCTCTTTCTAATGCCTCTTTTACAAAATTCATATTCTGTTCTAATACATAAGTTTGTACTGGGAATCTATTCTCAGGTGGCGTTTCTATAACAGATAAATCTCTTACACCTAACAAGCTCATATGAAGGGTTCTTGGTATTGGTGTAGCTGTTAGTGTTAATACATCAACATTAGTTTTTAATGCCTTAATTCTTTCTTTATGTTTAACACCAAATCGTTGTTCCTCATCGACAATTAATAAACCTAAATCTTTATATTCTACATCTTTACTTAGTAATTTATGAGTACCAACTACGATGTCTACAAAACCTTTTTTAATACCTTCTTTTGTTTCTTTTACTTGTTTAGGCGTTCTAAAACGACTCATCATTTGAATTTCGACAGGATATTCTTGCATTCTCTCTCTAAAAGTTTCAAAGTGTTGTTGAGCCAAGATAGTTGTAGGTACTAAGACTGCTACTTGTTTACCTTCTAACACAGCTTTGAAAGCTGCTCTAATCGCAACTTCAGTTTTACCGTAACCAACATCTCCACAAAGTAAGCGGTCCATAGGTCTAAGTTTTTCCATATCACCTTTGATTTCTTCTAATGAAGTAATTTGATCTGGTGTTGGTTCATAAGGGAAGTCCATTTCAAATGTCATTTGTTCTTCAGAATCAGGTCCATATTGATAGCCTTCCACTTGCTCACGTTCTTGATAAAGTTTTAATAATTCATCAGCAATATCTTCAACATTTTTTTGAACTTTAGCCTTTGTTTTTTTCCATTCTGTTCCGCCTAATTTATTAACTTTAGGCTCTTTATCATCTGAGCCAACAAACTTTTGAACATCGTTCATTTGATCAACAGGTACAAATAATTGGTCTGTTCCTTTGTACTGAATTTTAATATAGTCTTTGTGTATGCCTGAAACTTCTAATGTTTCAACACCTAAATATTTACCTACACCGTGATGTACATGAACAACGTAATCTCCGACATTTAACTCTTGATAAGACTTAATTTTCTCTGCATTCGACAGTTTTTGTCTTCTTTTAGATTGTTTACGTTCGCGTGCTTTGAAGAGTTCTTTTTCAGTCACAACAACTAATTTCATGTACGGCAATTCAAATCCTTCAGATAATGCGCCATCTGTAACAACTGCTTGACCACTATTATCGATATGTTCTATACGATCTATTACAGTTGGTATCTTCATGTCGCTGAGCATACTTTGAATTCTCGTTTTGCGTGTTTCTGATTCTGCCAATAAAACAACAGTGAATCCTTGTTTCATATAGCGATCAAATTCAGACTGCATAATATCATATTGTCCATAAAAACGTTGCACTGGTTTACATGAAAACTTGACCATTTCCTCTATCTCTACAGGCATGCTTGCTGTAAATAAAGTAAAATAAGAAATTTTATGTTTATTCAACAAATCAGTAAACGCTGATTCTACAATAAAGCGTTGTCCTATAAACCCTTGCCCAGATTCAATTAAAGATTGCGTGAATTCTTCAATTTCTACATCTAATGAGTTTTCAGTGTCTTTAATTCTATTATATTCATCTACTACAATAAGAGCGTCTTCTGCTAAATAATCTACAAATGTAGATACCTCATCATACATAAATGCAATAACTCGTCTTAAAATCTGATGATCTTTTAATTCATCATCTTGCATTAAAATATTTTGATAAGTGTCTTTCAAATCAGGACGAATTTCTTTCGGTAGTTTTTCACGCGTTTGCTCATATGATTCTTCCATACGTTCTGATAATCTATTGATTTGTTCTGAAGTGAAAATATAATCACTTGCACTTGTTATTTCAACTTCTTCTACATTTTGTAAAGAACGCTGCGTTTCAACATCAAAGACTCTCATACCATCTACTTCTGTATCAAACAACTCAATACGTACAGGGTCTCCAATAACAGGGTATATATCGATTAAGCCACCTCGAATTGAGAATTCACCAATCGCTGAAACTAGGGACTGTCTCTTGTATCCCATATCAACTAATTGCTTAGCCCATTCTTCTAACTCTATATCATCACCTATTTTTATAGATTTATAATGATCTTTCCAAATGGACGGAGGTGTGAGTTGTTTCTTCAAGCCATTTATTGGCACGATAAATAACCCTTTCTTACTTTGAGCAAGATGGGTTAGAGTTCTAACACGCTCACTCATTAAGTCTGGGCTTTGTGTTGAAAATGCTTCAATCATAATATCTTGTACAGGAAATTTAAATACTTCTTCAGGCGGTAATAATTGCAGTATGTCTGCTTCTAATTTATCCGCTTGGTATAAATTATTTGTCACAATGACTAATTGTTTATCGTGTTTCAAATATTGTTCTAGAATAAGCAATGCTTTACTAGATTGATTCAAACCGGTAACGAGTATGTTTTTTTCTCCAAAAATACGTTCTAAATCTTGAAATCGCTCATCTTTTTGTATAATTTCATGAATGACATGTCTCATTCTACTTCACCGTTAAACTGATTCATAACATTAGGAAATGTTTCACCTTTAATTATACTTTCACAAGCATCTGCTGCCCGTTCTATTACCTTTTTCATAGTTATCATTTCATCTTCAGAGAATTTTTGTAGAACATAACTCGGAACACTCATACCGTTAGTCGGACGATCTATACCAATTCGTACTCTATTAAATTTATCTGTTCCTAAATGTTGTATTAAAGACTTCATCCCGTTATGACCGCCAGCACTGCCTTTTTGGCGCAGTCTCAAATGACCTTGTGGCTGATCTAAATCGTCATATAGAACAAGTAAATCTTCAATATCAATATTATAATAATCCATTAGTGGCCTTACTGCTTCACCAGATAAATTCATGAATGTCATCGGTTCAATAAGCATAACCTTTTCACCATTTATTAATCCGATAGTATAGGCACCTTTAAATTTTTGTTTATCTAATTGTAATTGATGACGATCAATCAATTCATCAACTACTTCAAAACCTATATTATGACGAGTTCCGTCAAATTTCTTACCTATATTTCCAAGTCCAACAATACATTTCATGTTGTAACCTCCATATTAATACTAAGTATTTATTATAGCATTTTTACGTTAGTTTTCATCTAACTATACTTATATCATTATAAAATTAGACAAAAAAGAGTCTGAGACATTGATATGTCCCAGACTCCTTTTAAAAGATTAAAGAATTATTCTTCTTCTTTTTCTTCTTTTTCAGCTTCTTGTGATACTGCATCAGCATCTTCAGCTGCAGTTTCTTCAGCATCTTCAGCTGGTTCTTCAGTTGGAGGTACTACAGTTACAACTGCTTCTTCTTTATCGTTTTCGATAGCATATTTATCAGTTGCATCTAAGTCTCCTACTAAGTAACTATCACCGATAGCTAATTCACTAATATCAACTTCGATATGTTCAGGAATAGCGTCTGGAGTAGTTGTTACTTGTAAGTCGAATAATGGTTGTTGAACTACGCCACCTTCAGAAGCACCAACTGCTTCACCTACTAATACTACAGGTACATCAACAGTTAATTCTTGTTTCATGTTAATTGCTAAGAAGTCAACATGAGTGATTTGGTTTTTAAGTGAATCATATTGGTAATCAGAAACCATAACTTTAATTGATTTAGAACCAACACCTAATTCAATAACTCCGTTACGTCCAACTTCACGGATAGTTTTGATGAATTCAACCTCATCAACTTTAACAGATGTATTTTTAGCACCATAACCATATACAACTGCTGGGATAATACCTGATGCTCTTAGTTTACGTAAACTAGAACGAGTTTGTTTACCTTGACGGATAACTGACTTTAATGAAGCCATTATCTTTTCCACCTTTCATTCATGCGCATTAAGCGCTCCTACACTTACCCATCAACATAAATCGTTGCTTGTAAGTGGTTATTTAGTTCATTTAAAAATGAACCGTTTGTTATTATACACGATTAATGACAATTAATCAAATAGCACACTAACTGATTCTTGTTCATATACTCGAACAATTGCTTGAGCTAATAATTCTGCTACTGATAATTCTTTAACATTTGAAGGTTTTCTATCTTCTGGCAATTGAATAGAGTTTGTAACAACTAATTCTTTAATTCTTGAATTTTCAATGCGTTCACGTGCTGGTCCAGATAAAACAGGGTGTGTACAACATGCATAAACTTCTTTTGCACCTTTTTTAACTAAAGCATCTGCTGCTAAAGTAATAGTGCCCGCAGTGTCAATGATGTCATCGATGATGATTGCTGTTTTACCATCTATGTCTCCAACAATGTTCATAACTTCTGCTACGTTAGGTTTCGGACGACGCTTATCAATAATAGCAATTGGCGTTTTTAAACGATCCGCCATTTTACGCGCTCTTGTAACACCACCATGATCAGGTGATACAACAACAGTATTGTCAGGGTCTAATCCTTTTTCTAAGAAATAATTAGATAAAATTGGAACACCCATTAAATGATCAATAGGTATATCAAAGAATCCTTGAATTTGAGGAGCGTGTAAGTCTAACGCGATCATTCTGCTCGCGCCAGCTTTTTCAATAATATTTGCTACTAATTTAGCAGTAATAGGCTCACGACTTCTCGCTTTACGGTCTTGTCTTGCATAACCATAATAAGGCATAACGATATTAATATTAGCAGCTGATGCTCGTTTACATGCATCTATCATAATTAACAATTCCATTAAATGTTCATTTACTGGATATGAAGTAGGTTGAATGATGAACACATCACAACCACGGATACTTTCTTCGATATTAATTTGCACTTCGCCATCAGCAAATCTTTTTACTGTAGACTTACCTAATGGAATACCTACTAAATTTGCAACTTCTTGGGCTAAAGGTTGGTTACCTTCTAGTGAAAATATTTTTAATGACGAATTCTTATATTCAGTATGCAACATTTTTGTTCCTCCGATATCATTTTGACTCATTTTTTTGACGGCTCCTTTTATTTCGTTTTATAGTATCCTTCTTTTGTAGTCTGTCTTGCACGACCTAGTGCTAAGCTTTCATCTGGCACATTATCTGTGATGGTTGAACCTGCAGCTATAAATGCTCCTTCGCCAACTTCTACTGGTGCAACTAGATTTGAATTACATCCAATAAATGCATCATCTCCTATTTTAGTTTGGAATTTGTTTATTCCGTCATAATTAACAGTGATTGAACCACAGCCAATATTTGTTCTTGCGCCGACTTCAGCATCACCAATATAACTTAAGTGAGATACTTTAGCGCCATCTTTCAACACGGATTTTTTAACCTCTACAAAATTACCAATTTTCGTTTCTTTTCCTAGTTCTGTTCCCGGTCTTAATTGAGCGAACGGTCCAACTGTAGAGGATTTACCAACAAATGAATCTGTAATGACAGATTGTTTAATTGTGGCATCATCTTCAATTGTACTATTTTTGATATCAGAATTCATGCCAATCGTAACATTTTTTCCTATTACAGTGTTACCACCGATTCTTGCACCTGGTTCAACTACCGTATCTTCACCTATTGTAACTTTTTTCCCAATATATGTAGTAGCTGGATCGATGATGGAAACACCATTTATCATATGTCTCAAATTAATACGTTCTTTCATTTTTTGTTCTGCTTGTGATAATTGGACTCTATCATTAACACCCATGATTTCATCTACGTCTTCCGTAACATAAGCAGATATTTTTTCATTTTGTGCTTTTAAAATGCTTATAACATCAGGTAAATAGTATTCACCTTGAGCATTATCGTTTTTAACTTCTTCTAAAGTTTGGAATAACTTTTCATTATCAAAAGCAAAGATTCCTGAACTAATTTCATTTATTGCATTTTGCTCTTCTGAAGCATCTTTTTGCTCAACAATTTCTAAGACGTCACCTTGTTCATTTCGAACAATTCTGCCATAGCCAAATGGATTATTCACCTTTGCAGATAATACTGTAGCCTTTGCATTTTCTGATTCATGAAACGCTATTAATGAGCTAATTGTATCTTCAGTAATAAGTGGTGTGTCCCCACATACAACGATTGTTGTACCTTTTTTGTCATTCAATAATTCCTTAGCTGTATTAACTGCATGTGCAGTCCCTAGTTGTTCTTCTTGATGTACAAACTGCGATGAATCGCCAAGTGTTTCTTTTACTACTTCAGCACCGTGTCCAACAACTGTAACAACAGTCTCAACACCCGCATTCTTCACGCTATCTATAACATGTTGAACCATGGCTTCTCCAGCAACAGGATGTAGCACCTTATAGAGTTTAGATTTCATCCTTGTTCCTTTACCAGCCGCTAATATGACTGCATGTTTTCGCATTTGAAAAACCTCCATTTAAACGCACTTTATCTTATTATAATTTAATTTGTGTACGACTATCAAGAAAGAGTTATTAAACATAGAAATTATTTCACAAAATAATCGTCTTTAATATTCATGATATATAGTAAAGACAAAGCATTAACGCATTAAATAAAAATTTAATGAATAGTATTTTTATTCATCATTAATTAACCGTTGTTGAATAATTGTATAAAAAAACAGGAAAAACTCTTATCAAACTAAGAATTTCTCCTGTATTATTTCAGACACAAGCTTTGCGTATGCCTATTCCAATTTTTATTCTTCATTTTCATCTTCATTTTGATTTTCTGATTCAGAATCGTCATCTTTAGCAGATTTCGGAATGATTACTTCATCAGTTTCATCATAAACTTTCATGACTGCTTCTTGAATTTCTTGTCTCATTTCAGAGTTAATAGGGTGAGCAATATCCCGGAACTCTCCGTCGGGTGTACGTTTACTTGGCATAGCTACAAATAAACCTGAATTCCCTTCAATTACTCTTAAATCGTGAACAACAAAAGCATCGTCTAATGTAATAGAAACTAAAGCTTTCATTCTTCCATCTGTTTGGATTTTTCTTAATCTCACATCTGTTACCTTCATGACTTGTGTGCCCCCTGTTTGTCTTTTTTAAGTAGCAGCATCATTTAAATTGAAGAATATTATTGTATTTTTGCGATCATTTCAATCTCAACTTTAACATCTTTAGGTAGGCGCGCAACCTCAACACAACTTCTAGCAGGCAAATGTTCATTGAAATATTGTCCATATACGGAGTTAATATCTTGAAAATCATTCATATCTTTAATAAAGATCATAGATTTCACGACATTATTTAAAGAAGCGCCACTTTCTTCAAGTACTTTTTTTAAGTTTTCGATGACTTGTTCAGTCTGCACTTTTACATCATCTGATACAATTTCGCCTTTTTGATTTAACGGTATTTGCCCCGAAGTAAATACTAGATTATCTACCACTACAGCGTGGCAGTATGGTCCTAATGCTTCTGGAGCGTTTGTTGCGTTTATACTTTTCATGATGATTAACCCTCTCTTCTTAATTAAATCTTTTTAAACAGTTGCCTTCTTCTACTGAAAATTGTTGGTTGTATTCGTCTACATTCGACAATCTCACTAAAGATGTATAATCTTCAACCAAACGATGTTTAACTTCTTTTGATTCTACAAGTACTGATACCCCTTTTACAGTTGCTTTAAACTCATTCATCAAATTGATAACACCATTGATTGAGCCACCTGCTCTCATAAAGTCGTCAACTATTAATACATTTGAATATTCAGGCAATGTTCGTTTAGATAAAACCATTGTTTCAATTTTCCTTGAAGATCCTGATACATAGTTAATTGAAACCGTTGATCCTTCTGTTACTTTATTATCTTTTCTAATTACCACAACAGGTAAATTGAGCACTTTCGCTACTGCATTAGCTAACGATATCCCTTTAGTTGCAATTGTAACAACCGCATCAAGTTCTTCATCCATGTACATCGTTGCGATAAGTTCCCCAACTTGGTTTAAAAGTTTAGGGTTACCAACAAGATCTGACATAAATAAATAGCCGCCTGGTAATAATCTTTCTCTCTCTTTAAGCAATTCACACAAATCTTCAATTAATTCAATCGCTTCTTTCTTGTACATTTTCGGGCGGTAAGTTACACCGCCGCTAGCACCTGCAGTAGTTTCAATAATCCCTAAACCTTCTGCTTGAAAAGTTTCTTTAATGATTTGTATGTCTTCACTTATAGAAGACTTTGCTTGTCCAAAATGATTCACAAAGTAAGTTAACGGCACTAACTCATTAGGATGTTTCAATAAATACTGTGTCATATAAACGATTCTCTCACTTCGTTTAAACCTCATTTATAAAACTCCATTCTCTATCCGTATTTTTGCCACAATTATACTATAATCGTACGGTTTTAACAAAGCTATCCAAGTAATCTCACAATGAATACATCTTTGCAGCATCCTTTCAGAGCATTATAGACTTGCTTAGCCTGCCTTTCCTTTTGAACAAAGCCATAAACAGTCGGACCGCTTCCGCTCATTAATGCTGCATCCACACCTGTATTTGTCATAGTGTTTTTCAGCTTTTCAACCTCTGGGTATAGTCCCATAGTAACACTCTCAAGGCTATTACCTAACGACTTACATAAACGTTCATAATCACCGTCTATTAAAGCTTGCTGGCATTCTTTCGTTAAAACTTTAGATGTCTCTTCTAAAGTTAAAGCGCCATAAATTTCGGGTGTAGAGACGCCGATGTCTGGCTTGGCTATGATAACCCAAGCTGATGGTGGTTTAGGTAAATGCGTTAATTGCTCTCCTCTACCACGACATAACGCTGTTTTTCCATAGATACAAAAAGAAATATCCGACCCAATTTCCGCTGATAAATCACTCAATGCTTCTAACGAGTCATTGATCCCCCAAAGTTTATTCAAACCTCTAAAAGTAGCAGCAGCATCACTAGAGCCACCTGCTAAACCAGCTGAAATAGGAATGCTTTTTTCTAAAGAAATCGTCACACCGTCTTTTATGTTGTATTTGTCCTTCATTAATTTTGCAGCTTTATAAGCTAAATTTCTATGATCACTTGGAACAAAATTATGCTCTACATCGATGACAATTTCACCATCTTCTCTTTTTTCAAAAGACAGTCTATCATTTAGGTCAACGGTTGTCATAATCATTTCCACCTCGTGATAACCATCATCACGTTTGTATAAAGTATCTAGTGTTAAATTAATTTTTGCTGGTGCTGTCTCATAAATCATATACTTGCCCTTTCTAAAACTTATTATTATGATTTTACCATAAATAAATGTTAGAAAGTATGAGCTTTATCCTATTTTTTTGCAACAAAAAAACTCTACGCCATATCACAGTCATATCGCGTAGAGTTTTTTATTGTGAACTTTATGATTATTGAACAATAAATTCTTCTTTATGTTCATTCATAAAAGTTACTTGGACATTCTCAGTTAATACATCAGTGTATGTATAAGATACACGCTCAAAATTATGTTTCTCTTGATCTAATTCGACCACGAAAACTGATGGATACGTTTCCTTAAGCACACCACTGCGCTCAATTAACTTCTTACGTCCTCCATTAGCTTTAAGTACAATACGATTTCCTAATTGACAATCCAATATTTTTTTGATGTCTACTAAAGTCTTCGGCATATTGACCCACCTCGCTATATAGAATATTATACTATGATAGCAAGATTTTGTCAAATAAAATTTAAATTTTATCAATTTGAGAGGCCGTTGTCAATATATTTATACAGATAAATTAGGGTATTTTTTCAAATTGTTACAAAGATGTGCATAATCATGTATTGTTAGCGTTTCCCCGCGCCTTTTAGGGTCTATGTTTGATTCGTTTAACCATTCAATAATTTCATCTTTATGCACTTTGCCATCCTTGATTGTACTAATATAGTTATTTAAAATAGTCTTTCTTCTTTGTGTAAATGCACCTTTTGTTAATTTAAATAACTTTTGTTCATCGTCGACTTCTACAACTGGTTTAGTCCGTTTTGTAAGTTTTATTACAATTGAATCAACGTTCGGTGGCGGCATGAAGACGGTCTTAGGGACTACTAAAACACGTTCAGTTTCAGTATAGTATTGACATGCAATAGATAATGAACCATAACTTTTGCTGCCTACTTTAGCATTTAATCTTTCGCCCACTTCTTTTTGCATCATGACAACGAAGCCATCAATTGGTAAATCATTTTCTAATAAATTCATCAATATAGGCGTAGTAATATAATATGGCAAATTGGCAACTAACATAATCTTGTCACAGTCTTTTAAATGTTGATCAATTTCTTTTTGTACATTGGCTTTTAATATATCTTCATTTACAATCGTTACATTTGAATATGGACTCAACGTATCTTCTAATACAGGTATTAATCTTTGATCAATTTCAAAGGCTAGAACTTTTTTAGCTACTCTTGCTAATTGCTCAGTTAATGAACCCATACCTGGCCCAACTTCAATAACACCTGTATTTTCGTCAATGTCACTCGCTGAAATGATTTTTTGGATGATATTTGTATCAATTAAAAAGTTTTGACCTAGACTTTTTTTGAATTTAAAGCCATATTGGTCTAACAACGCTTTTGTGCGTTTAGGTGTTGCGATATCTTTTTCGTTCATTATGTCACTCCTCTTTATATCCAAGCGCTTCTTTTACATCTTTTTCAGTATAACCGAAAGCATTGAGTTTGTTTAATAATTGTTTACCATTCGAGTGTCCAATATTCAACTTACTACATAGTTTTTCTCTTTTTCTTCTTGCTTCTGGCCCTATAATTAATCCCAAATCAATTAATACAGCTTTATCAATAGTTTCTACATCAGCTTCTAATGGTGAACTTACATTAGTTAACGCTTCTTTCACTGTTTCAACCGACGCATGTTCTACACCTATTTTACCTCTTTTGTTTTTAGCTTTGTCTCTTGGGATAAAAGCATGTTTAACACTTGGAACATATTGCTTAATCGTATTTCGAATTTTATCACCCGGGAAATCAGGGTCAGTAAGTACAATAACACCACGTTTTTCATGTGCTTGCTTAATGACCTCCAAAATCTCTTTAGAAACAGCAGAACCATTTGTCTCTATAGTATCGCAATCGACGGCACGTTTAACATTGACCGTATCATCTCTACCTTCTACTACCACAAATTCATTTATTTTCATAAAGTTTACCTTCTTTAAAGATGCCCCAAAACAACCGTTTTGGGGCATCTTATTTTATAATTTAAATAATCTTTCAGCGTTTTCGGTAGTTGCTTCACAAACTTCCTCATACGTGAGACCACGTAACTCCGCAATTTGTTCGGCAACAAGTTTTACACGAGCAGGCTCATTTCTTTTCCCTCTATATGGGTGAGGTGATAAGAATGGCGCATCTGTTTCTACTAATAATCTATCTAACGGAACATGCTTAGCTACTTCCTTAGGTTGTTTAGCATTTTTAAAAGTCACTGGGCCACCTAACGAAACATAGAAATTCATTTTTAAAATTTCGTCAGCTATTTCATTAGAACCACTAAAGCTATGCATAATACCGCCAACTTCACTAGCGTTTTCTTCTTTCAAAATATCTACACAATCTTGTGTTGCTTCTCTATTATGAATAATGATTGGTAATTGAACTCGTTTAGCTAATGCGATTTGCTTTCTAAACACATCTTTTTGGATATCTTTTGGTGACTTATCCCAATGGTAGTCTAATCCCATTTCACCTATTCCAATAATTTTAGGATGTTTAGATAATGACTCTATCCATTCTAAACGTTCATCTGTACAGTCGATTGCATCGACTGGATGCCAGCCGATAATACCATAAATAAAGTCGTATTGATCGATGAGTTTCATTGTTCTCTCTATTGTTTTTGTATCAAAACCAACGACAAACATTCTATCGATACCTTCAGATAGCGCTCTATCGATTACTTCTTGTAAGTCATCATCGTATTGATCAGCGTTCAAGTGAACATGTGTGTCTATTAGCATTCATATCTTCCTTCCAATTCATTACTTTATAATTGAACCATTTTGAATTGCGTTAGGTAATCCTACTAAAGTAAGCGTGCCATCTTTTTCGGCAGAAAGTATCATACCTTCAGATAATTCACCACGTAATTTAACTGGTTTCAAATTCGTTACAACTGCAACTTTTTTACCAACTATATCTTCAGGTTTATAAAATTCAGCAATACCTGAAACAATTTGTCTTTTCTCGTTACCTAAATCTACTTTGATTTTCAATAATTTATCGGATTTTTTTACATAATCTGCTCCAGTTACTGTTGCAGCTTTAATTTCCACTTTATCGAATTGATCAATCGTTATTTCAGGTTTACCAGGATTTTCTTCTTTTTTATTTTCTTCTTCTGGCTCTTCTTCAGGAGTAGTGCCACCTTGCATTGAATTTTTAATGAAAGCTACTTCTTCTTCAACATCAAGTCTTGGGAAAATAGGTTCTGGTTTGGAGATGACTGTAATTTCTTCATCAATAGCACCATAAGTTTCGATGCTTTCGAACGTATCTAACTTTCCTTTTTCCAAGTTTAATTGGCGGAAAATTTCATAAGGCGCATGTGTTAAGAATGGACGTAATAACACTGCAGCAAACCTAATATTTTCAACTAAATGAATCATTACGTTTTCTAACATTTCACGTTCATTTTCATCTTTAGCTAATACCCAAGGTGTTGTTTCATCGATGTATTTATTTGTACGGCTAATAAGCTTCCAAACTTCTGCCAACGCAACTGAGAATTGCATGTTTTCCATTGCTTCATAGAAATTATTTTTTGTATCAATAGCCATATTTTCCATCTCTTCATCTAGAGGATGTAATTGACCTTTATATTTAGGTAGAACACCGTTAAAGTATTTATTTACCATAGCAATTGTACGATTAACTAGGTTACCTAAATCGTTTGCTAAGTCATAATTTGTACGTTCTACGAATGCCTCAGGCGTAAACACACCATCTGCACCGAATGGTAATTCTCTCATTAAGTAATATCTTGTAGCGTCTAAGCCATATTTATCAATTAATACGTTAGGATCAACAACATTACCTTTAGATTTACTCATTTTACCGTCTTTCATTAAAATCCAACCATGAGCAAATTCACGCTTAGGTAAAGGTATATCTAAAGCCATTAATAAAATCGGCCATATTATAACGTGGAACCTAACAATTTCTTTAGCCATTAAATGAACGTCTGCTGGCCAGTATTTTTTAAACAGCTCATCATCATCAGTTAAATAACCTAAAGCTGAAATATAGTTTACTAACGCATCTATCCATACATAAACAACGTGTTTAGGATTAGAAGGCACTTTAATACCCCAATCAAAAGTTGTTCTTGAGATGGCCAAATCTTCTAAACCAGGTTTGATGAAATTATTAACCATTTCATTTTTACGAGAAATAGGCATAATAAAGTCTGGGTTTTCATCAAAGAATTTTAATAATCTATCCGAATATTTATCTAATTTAAAGAAATAGCTTTCTTCTTTAACTAGCTCGACTTCATGTCCTGAATCAGGGCTTTTACCACCAACAATTTTTCCATCTTCATAAACTGGATCTACTAATTGTGTTTCAGTGTAGTATGTTTCATCTGGTATTGAATACCATCCTTCATATTCACCTAAATAAATATCTCCCTGCGCTAATAATTTTTCAAAGACTTTTTCAACAACCACTTTGTGTCGTTTTTCTGTCGTACGAATAAAATCATCATTTGAAATGTCTAATTTTTTCCATAACGCTTGAATATTTTCGACAATACCATTTAAATATTCAATTTCTGATAATCCAGCTTCTTTAGCCTTCTCTTGTATTTTTTGTCCATGCTCATCTGTACCTGTTAAGTAATGAACATCATATCCTTGTAACCGTTTATATCTAGCTATTACATCACCGGCAACCGTTGTGTAAGCATGACCTATGTGTAAATTCCCGCTCGGATAATAAATCGGTGTCGAAATGTAAAAAGTCTCTTTCGTCATCAGCGTTTCCTCCTAATATCTTATCTATATAATATACCGAAAATTTAGCATTTTTTCAATATTTCCTTATTATGGTAAAGCGCGCAAATGTGGTTTTAATGTCGAATAATTAAGTGTATACAATTTATTATTTTATTGACAATTTCTTCAATACGTATTAGTATACTATTTATATAATTGTCGAATGAATGTCGAATTAGATAATTATGGTTTTATTAAACGGAGGTAAAGAAATGAAATCAACTGGAATCGTTCGTAAAGTAGATGAACTAGGCCGTGTAGTAATTCCTATCGAGTTACGACGCATATTAGACATTGCTGAGAAAGACGCTTTAGAGATTTACACTGATGATGACAGAATTATTCTAAAGAAATATTCACCTAACATGACTTGTCAGGTTACTGGCGATGTTTCTGAAGAAAACTTTGTTTTAGCAGATGGTAAAATCGTATTAAGCGAAGAAGGCGCTCAGCAATTAATGAATGAGATTGAAAAAAAATCTAAATAATTACTTACTATATGTATCAAAGAGTCTGGGACATAATTAATTGTCTCAGGCTCTTATTTTAATTATCTATATGAAATGCTTCATATACATCTCTCTTTTTCATATTTCTATCTAAAGCGACTTGTTTAATAGCATCTTTAGAACGCATATCTTGTTCATTAATGTACGAATCAACATGTTCTTTTAAGTCCATTTCTTTCCACCATTGTTCTGTCTGACTGGATTCATCTATACCTTCTATAAGAATAACAAACTCACCTTTTTGTGGTATAGAATCGTCTTCTAACATATTTTCAATTGTTTCAACCGACCCTGTTTCAACTTGTTCAAACTTTTTAGTCAACTCTCTACCAATTGCTATTTTTCTTTCTGAGTCTATTTCAGATATAGCTTTTAATGTTTGTTTTACACGGTAGGGTGATTCATAAATCATCATTGTCGATTCTCTATGCATCCATTTATCTAATACTTCATGCTTATCTTTAGCCTGCCTTGGTAAAAATCCTAAAAATACAAATTTATATGACGGTAGTCCACTTGTCATTAATGCTGTAATAGCGGCATTTGGTCCAGGAATAGTTTCCACAAGGAATCCCGCTTCTCTAACTTGGTTTACAAGTTCATAACCTGGATCACTGATACAAGGACAACCAGCATCAGAGACTAAAGCAATTTGTTTATCATCTTCCATATAATCAATAATCTGCTCTGAAGCTTTATCTTTATTATGTTCGTGATAAGACTTTAATGGTGTGTGTATTTCATAGTGTTGGCAAAGTTTTGACGTTACACGAGTGTCTTCACAAAAAATATAATCTGACTCTTTTAAAATTCTTACGGCGCGATATGTTATATCTTCTAAATTTCCTATTGGGGTGCCTACTAAATGTAAAGTTGACATGCTATCCCTCCTTTATGAGTAATAACTTTTGTTTTCTACTCAATTGTTTTAAGGCATACTCTCTTTTTAATGCTTCTGATTTATTATCAAACTCTTCATGGTATACAAGTTTAACGGGACGTCTTATTTTTGTGTATTTTGCACCTTTACCATCATTATGCACCTTTAATCTGCGTTCTAAATCAGTAGTGTATCCAGTATATAATGTTTGATCTTTACATTCTAATATATATGTATAATGTTTATCCATAATAGACTTCCTTCATCTCTTCAGAATATTCACCATTTGTATTATAAATATAAAATGGTTGTTCAATTTTCAAACCAGGTTGCCCACCGCTCCGTCCTTCTACCAATATCGTTACTGCTTCTTTTTTAGAAGGACTACTATATACAAGTCTTAATCTCTTTGGTTCTATATTAAAAAGTCTAAAGTGCGTTAAGACATCCATCAGTCTTTCTGCTCTATGAACCATCATTAATTTACCACCTTGCTTGAGTAAATGTTTACTTGCTCTTACAACATCCTCAAGTGTGCAATAAACTTCATGCCTTGCTATTTTATGCGCTTCTTTTTGATGTTTCATTTGTTGATTTTCTTTAAAATAAGGTGGGTTAACCGTGACAACATCGAAGGTCGACGGTGCATATTCAGTTGTTACTTTATTTAAATCTAATTGTTTTATCGAAATTTGATTTTGTAAATGATTATGCTGAATTGTTCTTTGAGCCATGTCGACCAATGTTTCTTGAATTTCTACTGCTTGAATTTCAGATAGTGATTTATGAGCTAAAAGTAACGGGATAATACCATTACCAGAACATAAATCCATCACTTTATCCTTATTTCTTGTTTGAACGAAATCACCTAACAATAATGCGTCAGTAGAAAAGGAAAACACATCATCATTTTGAATAATTTCAAATTTTTCTCTTAAAAGTTGATCTAATCTTTCACCTTTATGTAACACGAAATCACCTCATTTAAAAAATCAGGCATGCAAGATGCCTGATTACCCTATTCTCTATTAAGTACCTCTAGACAAAACAAGCAATCTTGACCTTGTCTATGTTTACCAAATAATTCTCCTCGACATATATGAAAACCTTCATGATACAACATAGCTAGATTATCTTTACTTTGAAGAGGTCTTACCTTTTTATTTGGTTTTTTATTATGCGTTGTTTCATTGGATTCAACTACCCGTTTCAGACTATCGTTTTCCATCTGAAGTGCAACATTATCTTCAACCAATTCGACTGCTTGGTTCTTCAGTTTATCCATATGCGCATTAATTTGTTTAAGTTCATTTTCTAACATCATAATTGTTTCAAACAACTCGTCCCTATTCACAGTAAAATCCTCCCTTATGAATGGACTTCAAGTAATTCATCAAGTTTATAATCAAAAAGTTGTTCGAAACCTTTCACTTTAACTTGCATCGTGATATCTAGAATATTTAATCCTACGACTTTACCATCTCCCTCAGGTGTTACAACAGTAGTACCCACGTCTGGCAATTCGTTTCTTACATCTTCGTAATAATCATTTTCATATTTTAAACAGCACATCAAACGACCACATGCACCGGAAATTTTTGTTGGATTAAGCGAAAGATTTTGATCTTTAGCCATTTTTATAGATACAGGCTCAAAATCTCCTAAGAATGTCGAGCAACAAAGCGAACGACCACATGGACCAATACCACCTAATAACTTCGCTTCATCCCTCACACCTATTTGTCTAAGCTCAATACGTGTTTTTAATTCATATGCTAATGATTTTACTAAGTTTCTAAAATCAATTCTGTCATCAGCTGTAAAATTAAATATAACCTTACTCTTATCTAGTGTATATTCACAATTTACTAATCTCATGTTCAATTCATGTGTCGCTACCATCTCTTTACACAGTGCCAATGCTTTATCAGCCTCTGCTAAATTTGAATGATATTTTTCGACATCTTCATCTGTAGCGTGACGTATAACTTCTTTCAAAGGTAAAACCACATCATCTTTGCCTACATGACGATTAGTTAATTTAACTTGTCCTAACTCTACTCCACGTTTAGATTCTACAACAACTAAATCATTTTCTTTGAATCTTTCTCCGTTTGGAGAGAAATATTCTTTCTTCCCAGCTTCTTGAAACTGTACGCCTATGATTTCATACATTTAATCACCTCTTCCCTTTTATAACCATCTGTTCAAAAACTAATGTCGCATTAACATTTTGCGCTAATTTACGATTAGCTTCAGTAATGCACTGTATATAATTCGAAATATCGCTTAAAGATAATTGTGTACTAGTGTTTACAATCTGTGCATCCAAATCTGGAAACGCTTTAATTGAATCCAACTCTATTTTAGCATGTAATACATCTTGAAAATAAGCATTTAAACTATTTAAAAATAATTGTTGCAAAGGTCGTGTATTCGCAACTTTTATACAATCAATTAAATATATTAAAGCCATCTGGTGATCTTTAACCATTAAATCTGCTAACTTAGCAACAGATTTTCTCAATTGTGTAAATAATTGTTCTTCAGTTAAAGAAATAGCCTCATCCTTATCCGATGTTACAAAACTCAATGTGTGCGCAATTGCAGCGGAAATATCGGATGCTTGTAAATCTTCTATAAAAGTCTCCTTTGATGCCGGTTTAAAATGGATAAGCTGACATCTCGAATGTATCGTTGGTAAAATTTGATCTTTCTTTGTTGTTAATAACAAGGCGATTGTATTTGGAGGTGGTTCCTCTAAAAATTTAAGTATACTATTTTCACCTTGTACTGTTAGTTTATCAAAAGCTTCAATAATGTAAACTTTATATTTACTTTCTATTGGTTTTTGATTCATTTTTCTAAGCAATTCTTCTATTTGTTGTTTCTTTATAGTTGTTTCTTCAGTTTGTATATACATAAAATCAGGGTGATTCATTGTTTGTACTTTTGTAATACAATTTCCCTCATTGTTACAAAGAATTTGTTCAGCAAAATACATAGCTGTCGTCTTCATTTCAAACATATTATCTCCCTCAAATAAATAAGCGTGAGATAACTGTTCAGCACTCAATAATTGATCAAGCTCTTCTTTTAATTGCATTTTCTACGCTCCTTGCAATAAAAAAGCTGCACTAATGGCAGCTAATCAGTTCTAAAATTGATGAAATTGTTCGATTGGCATAACAAATACTGTTGCGCCACCAACTTCTACTTCAACTGGGTACGGTATATAAGAATCCGCACTGCCTCCCATTGGTGTGATAGGTGAAACAAGTTGTTCACGATTACCACAAGTTCCATCTATGAGTCGTAATAATTCGTCTACTCGCTCATCTTTTACACCGCATAGGAATGTTGTATTACCAGCTCTTAAAAATCCACCTGTTGTAGCAAGCTTTGTAGCTCTAAAATCTTTCTCTATAAGCGCTTCTGATAAATTTTGACTATCTTGATCTTGGACAATCGCTATAACCATTTTCATAACTAAACACCTCTTTATATATTATATCATATTTTAAACTTGATTTAGATGATTTACAATAGCGAAATAAGCGTCTTCTATAACCTTTTCCAATGATTGTGTAGCATCAATAACTTTAATTCTATCTGGGTACTCAGATATCAACTTTTTATACCCATCTGTAACCTTATGATGAAACTCTATTTTTTCTTTATCCAAACGATTTGCATTTCTTTGATTATCTTTAATTCTGTTTAAACCAATTTCTGCAGGTACATCAAAATAAAGCGTTAAATCTGGATAAAGATTTTCAATAGCAAATTCATTAATTGCTTGTACTTCCTTTACCCCAATTTCACGAGCGTAACCCTGGTAACTTAATGAACTATCTACGAAACGATCACATAGTACAATGCCACCATCCTCAAGTTGTGGAATGATTTTTTCGACTAAATGTTGCCTTCTTGCTGCTGCGAATAAAAGTGCTTCTGTACGTTCGTCCATATCATCATCACTGTCTAACAGTAATTTGCGAATTGCTTCACTGATTTTTATACCACCTGGTTCTCTAGTTATAATAACATTATATTCTTTATTTAATTTTTCATAAACTTTATGTATAACAGTTGTCTTTCCAGAACCTTCTGGCCCTTCAAATGTAATAAACTGACCCATTTAGTGTTCATCCTTTATCTTTATTTGCTTGTTAATTATACCTTCTACTCTACCACCACTATCTATCCAATGTAAAAGAGAATTAAGGACGTCGCCTTTTATGTATTCACCTTTTAATATTACAGGTATGCCTGGAGGGTAAGGTATAACATCTACTGCAGAGATTTTATTGACTGCATCTATCAAATCTATTGTTATTGCATCTTTAACTTCTATAGGCACATAAACGCCAGAAGTAACAGGTAAATCAAATTTAGCCCGGCCTCTTACTTGATAATAATAATCCAATTTAAGACTTTTAATCTTATTAATTAATACTTCAAACGGAAAACTATCGCCTTCATGCCATAACGGCAAAACAAGTAATATATATTTTTCATCATTCAATTCAACATAAATGTTTGATTGTTCAAATATTTGTTTCACTTGCTCACCTGTCATTTTTTCATGTGATACTAATAATTTAAGAGGGTCCGCTAGACTTCCCACCTCTAAACCTACTTCTTTTAAAGTCTGAATAAGCACCATTCGTAAACGTTTAAATAGCTCATCATTATAATGTTTATAAAACAGTTCTGCTTTCTCTAAACTTGTCATTATTAAATAAGAAGGGCTAGAAGTTTGTAACATCGTCAAATATTCCTCAATACGTTGTTGTATAGGAAGTTCTTTTCTTATATACATAACAGAACCCATTGTTAGAGCTGGTAACGTTTTATGATAAGACTGCACAACAATATCTGCTTCATACATGATAGAAGACTGAGGAAAGTATGAACTTATACCAAAATGTGCACCATGTGCCTCATCTACTAATGTAGGAACACCATAAGCTTTTAACAATTGTATATGTGATTGAACGTCAAATACTTCTCCATAATAGTTGGGGTACGTAAAAATCGCTAATTTTACATTAGATAAGTCTAAAGTATCTAAGCTTTTTACTCCATCATACTGACCTGTCTCCTCCGAAACTGTCATAGGCATCCATATAGCTTTTTGGTTTGTTAAACTTAATGCATTATATATAGATTTATGCGCGTTTCTAGGTATTAATATATCACCATCTAAATGTTTAACGGCATATATGACTGATAAAATCCCAACCGTTGTCCCATTAACAAGATATCGCGCATCATGATTTGGATATCTATCCATTTTCATCAAGCTTTCTCGTATAACCTCCTCAGGTTGGTGTAAATCATCTAAACCAGTTATTTCAGTCATATCCATACCTAAATTCATTTCTTTTAAATAACCAATCGTATTATTGTGATGACCTGGCACATGTAATGATATTGAATTTTCATCTTGAATAGATTGTATTTTATCATATAAACTCATTTTAATTACCTCTTATATAACTTTCTTAACTCATTATAGCAATGATTACAATGAGCGTCATTTTAAAGTTAAATCTATTACGTTATACTACAATTAAAGAGGAGTGAGGAACATGCAAATTAGAAACGCTATCGATTTAGATGTAGACGCATTATATAAAATCACACAAGCAGAAGGCTGGCATACATTTACTAAAGAGCTATTATCAAAATTACTCATGACTTCTAAAATTATCGTTATTGAAGATAATCAAGAACTTGTTGGATATACTCGATTTTTAACAGATGAATTTTTAACATTGTATATTGCTGAGATTATTGTAGCCAAAGAATATAGATCACAAGGATACGGAGAAAGCATGATAAAGCATTTGCAAGAAACTTTCCCAACAGTTCGCATAGAGCTTCTATCTCAGAATAATCAATTTTATAAAAAATTATCATTTCGTAATATAGGTTCGGGGTTTAGATTACCCTGAACCTATATTAAATTAAATCAAAAAAAAGAGACCTAACAGGTCTCGAGTGCGGCTCATCGCATCCATTTTATATATATTTGCCCGGCAACGTCCTACTCTCGCGGAACGTAAGCCCAACTACCATCGGCGCTAAAGAGCTTAACTTCTGTGTTCGGCATGGGAACAGGTGTGACCTCTTTGCTATCGTCACCAGACAAATAGTAAAAACTTATTAAGAATGTATTGCACATTCAAAACTAGATAGTAAGCAGATTTTACGGCGCAAAACC